>Ga0209651_1000399_pt1 | contig 15560 bp, 7 predicted proteins | sample LauGreFBDMM110SN_2_FD_188216 | JGI IMG/M metagenome (GOLD analysis project Ga0209651, IMG submission 188216) | Freshwater lake microbial communities from Lake Michigan, USA - Fa13.BD.MM110.SN (SPAdes) (version 2) | ecosystem: Environmental > Aquatic > Freshwater > Lake | place: Lake Michigan, USA... | reverse complement strand
CCAAATTCAGTTTCAAGCGGCTCAACCGACAAACAATTGGACTGAACGCCACAATCGCCACAGCCTTCACAGACCAACTCATTGATCATGACCCTTACAGCAGGATCTACCATGGTGCCACGCTTGCGACGTCGCCGCTTCTCAGTAGCGCAGGTCTGGTCATAAATAATGACCGTGCAGCCCTTCACTTCGCGAAGCACACGCTGCACGGCATCAAGCTCGTCTCGGTGATGAACCAAAACACCTTCGGCTAAAGCAACGCCGTCGTACTTTTCGGGCTCATCCGTCACAACCTTGATCACCATGGCGCCTTCAGCGCGCATGCTTTGCGCAATTTGAACAACCGTGTGTCCTTCAGCGCGCTCTCCGACCGGTTGACCACCCGTCATGGCAACCGCATCGTTGTACAAAATTTTGTAAGTGATGTTGACGCCAGCGGCAATGCTTTGGCGGATGGCCAAGATGCCGCTGTGAAAATAAGTGCCATCACCGATGTTGGCAAACACGTGTTTTTCGTTGCTGAAGTGTTGCTGGCCAATCCAAGGCGTGCCCTCACCCCCCATTTGCGTAAAGCCAACGGTGCTGCGGTCCATCCACACACTCATGAAATGACAACCAATGCCCGCCATAGCGCGCGAACCTTCGGGAACTTTGGTGCTGGTATTGTGAGGACAACCAGAGCAGAACCAAGGCATGCGATCTGCAGAGGGATTGAGCACCAAACTGTTTTGTGCGCGCTCCTTGGCGTCGATCGTCTGCAGCAGCGCATCGATGCGAGCCAAGACATCAGAGGGTAAATCAAGTTTTTTAAGGCGCCTGGCCAGGGCCTTGGCAATCAAGGTGGGTGTGAGGTCGGCATTGGCGCGCAGCAGTCGATGCGCCATTGGATTGGGCACAGACCACTCACCGCCAGAGTCGTCGCCTTCTAGCTCATCAAACTTACCCACAATGCGAGGGCGCTGTGAATCGGGCCAATTGTAAAGTTCTTCCTTCAGTTGGTATTCAATGATTTGACGTTTTTCTTCAACCACCAAAATCTCTTTCAGGCCTTTGGCAAACTCACGCGTGCTTTGCGCCTCTAGTGGCCAAACAACCGAAACCTTGTGAACCCGAATACCCAAGCGTTGGCAGGTCTCGGTGTCTAAGCCCAAATCTACCAAGGCTTGTCGAGTGTCGTTGTAGGCCTTGCCACTGGCCATGATGCCGTAGCGGTCATTGGAGCCTTCTATGACGTTGTGATTCAAACGATTGGCGCGGATGTAAGCCAGCGCGGCGTACCATTTGTAATCGAACAAGCGAGCTTCTTGATCAAGCGCCGCGTCAGGCCACCTGATGTGAACGCCGCCAGGGGGCATTTCAAAATCAGGCACAACAATCTTGACCCGGTCGGCATTGATGTCGGCAGTAGCGCTAGATTCAACAACTTCTTGAATGGTTTTCATGCCAGACCAGACGCCGGCAAAACGGCTTAGCGCAATGGCGTGAACACCCAAATCTAAAACCTCTTGTACAGAAGCAGGGAAGAACACAGGCAGGCCACACGCCTTGAAAATATGATCGCTTTGGTGCGCTGCTGTGGAGCTTTTGGCGATGTGATCGTCACCCGCGACGGCCAAGACGCCGCCCCACGCCGTGGTGCCGGCCATGTTGGCGTGTTTGAACACGTCGGAACAACGGTCCACACCGGGCCCCTTGCCATACCAAATGCCAAAAACGCCATCTAGTTTTTGGCTGCCCGGTGGCGCAAACCCCAACTGTTGGGTGCCCCACAAGGCTGTGGCCGCGAGCTCTTCGTTCACGCCAGGCTGAAAAACGATGTTGTGTTTTTCAAGGTAAGACTTGGCCTTCCACAAAGCTTGGTCATAACCGCCCAAAGGCGAGCCGCGGTAGCCGCTGATGAGGGCGCCTGTTCGTTTGCCGGCCAATGCATCGCGCTCTTGCTGCAGCATTGGCAAACGAACCAGGGCTTGAACGCCACTCATAAAGGCCCGACCAGATTTCAGGCTGTATTTGTCGTCAAGGGTGACATTGGCCAGTGCTTGGCGCAAATGTTCAGGCAAGGGAGCGTTCATGGTGTGAAACTTTCAATAGCATGTAGACGCAGTGTAGATCGACACGGCTTATCTTGGAAGTAAAACCCATGCTCTCATATCTTGTTTAAAACGGCCGGCCAATTCGCCGGCTGCGTCGCCAGAGCCTACAAAATAGTCGGCACGCACGGCGCCGACGATGGCGCTGCCAGTATCTTGCGCAAAAACCAGCTTATTTAAAGGGGTTTGAGGCCCGCCGCTAGAAAGCCAGACCACAGAGCCGTAGGGAATACTGCCAGGATCGACCGCAATAGACCTTCCTGGCGTTAAGGGAACACCCATCGCACCTTTAGGGCCCAAAAGAGCCTCGGCGCCAAGAAGGGCCTCCTCTTTGAAGAAAATGAAGCGTGGGTTGCGCGCCATGAGCTCATTGGTTCTGCGCGGATTTTGAGCAAGCCAAGCCTTGATGCCCGGCCAGGTTGCATCCTTGGTGAGGTTTTGATCGAGCAGCCATCGGCCAATGCTTTGATAAGGGTGCTCGTTGGTGCCGGCGAAGGCCAATCTGATTTGGGTGCGACGGCCATCGCGCTCAGTGAGCCACAAGCGCCCCGACCCTTGAATGTGTAGCACCATGGCATCTACGGGGCTGGCAATGTAGGCGATTTCTTTGCCCTTGAGGGCGGCTTGGGCGGCGGGCAATTTGGCAATCTCTTCTCTGCTGTACCAAGGCGCGCGCGCTTTTAAATTGGTGGGAACGCCATACAAGGGCACTTCAAAGCCAGGCCTTGGCGTTCGAGAGGCTTCAAAAACAGGTTCGTAATAAGCCGTCAAGAGCCCATTGGCTGGCGATGCGTTGGCATTTAAATGTTCAACCCGAAAGGGTTGAAAGTTTTCCATCACCCAGGTTTTTTGCAATGCGGAGGTCTGTCCGTCCAAGCGCCGGACATCGGCACAAAGGCTTTGTGTGTAGGGTAAGTTTCGGGCGCAGTTTTGTCGCCAAGCGGCCCACGCTTCGTTGAAGTTGTCGGCGTTAAAGCCAGGAAGGTCAGACCAGCTGGCCAACAACCAGCGACTTTTGGGCTTGATTAAAACGGTGAGCGCATTTTCAGGCGCAGTCGCCGCCTCAAGTACCGTCGCCTTTGGCGGTGTGATGGCGGCTTGTGGCGTTGGCTTTTTCTCGGGAGAAGAGCATGCCGTCAAAAGGAAAACACCCGAAACAAAGAAGATGCCTAAAATCCATGAACCAAGGAGATGATGCATGGGTTTGATCTTGTTAGAAGCGTTGTTGGCGTTGTTGATATTGCTGGCGATTGTTTGGTGGACCATGTTTTCAGGCCGTGACAAGGGCGAGTTGAAGTCTGATAAGCCAAATGAGCCCGAGCCCAAGGGTCCGCCTAAAGAATGACACAAAGACGTGTGGTCTTTCAAACGCATTCAAATCTCCCGCAATAAATTCGCCAATTCGACCGCTGATTTCACATCCATTTTTTCGAAAACCCGCGATCGATGAACCTCAACCGTTCGCACACTGATGTCAAGTTGGCTGGCAATGAGTTTATTGGGCAAGCCAGCCACCACCAACTGCATCACATCACGTTCTCGATCGCTTAAGTCTTGCAGGCGTGATACCAAGCCCGCAGTTTGGAGGTGGTCGGCCAAACGCTCATTGGACAAAACCAAGGCTTGTTCCACGCGGTCAACCAAAGCGTTGTCAGAGAACGGCTTTTCGCAAAAATCAAATGCGCCACGCTTGACGCTGTCAACAGCCGTTGGCAAGTCCGCGTGCCCTGTTAAAAAAATAACCGGCCAAGTATGTGCCAAGCCGTTACCAATGAGTGTCTCAAACAGCGCCAAGCCATTCTGCCCTGGCATTCGAACATCCAATAAGATACAGCCCGCTTGGGTGGGCACAGGCGTTTTGGGGCCTGGAAACTTTTCTTGTAGCATGCGCTCAAAAGCATCCGCACTTGCGAATGACTCGCTCATCAGTCGACGCGAACGCAGCAACCAAGCCATCGCGTCACGAACACTGGCATCGTCATCAACGATGAAAACACAGGCGTTCAGGGCGGGCTGCATCAATAGATTTTAACGTTGCTCACAGCACAGGGGCTGTGGGAAGGGTAAAGCGAAACAGGGTGCCACAGGGCTCATGTGCTTCGAACTCCAAGTGACCGCCATGTTGCTCGACTACGGTTCGGCAAAGACTGAGGCCCAGGCCCATGCCTTCTGCCTTGGTGGTGAAGAAGGGCGTGAACAATTGCTGCGCGATGTCTGGCGAAATTCCGATCCCCATGTCAATGACGGAAAACTCAACCCAACCATGTGAGTCGCCAGATGTCGCCCTTTTAACTTGAAGTGTGAGGAGTCGCTTGCGGCAGTTGGGGTAGTCCATGGCCTGCATGCCATTGCGCGCCAAATTCAACAAGACTTGCTCGACCATGGTTCGGTCACACAAAATAGGCGATAAGCGCTCATCCAATTTGGTCTCAATGCGAACTTGCAATTTGTGAGCTTGCAATTGCACAAGCGGCATCACAGCATCAATGATGGCCTGGGGGCTGACGATTTCTCTGTCTTGGTCACGCCGCCTGACGAAATCATGAACGCTGTTAATAACCTTGCCAGCACGCCCTGCTTGCTCAGAAATTCTTTCAAAGGCCATTTGAAGATCGCTCAATGGCGGGGGCGTGTCGCTGAATTCAGGCTGCCGCATCAGATTTAGAGAGCCCGTTGCATAGCTTGAAATGGCGGCCAGCGGTTGGTTCAACTCATGGCTTAAAAGTGAAGCCATCTCACCTACCGTCGCCAGTCGCGCAGTGGCCTGCAGGCGCTCTTGACTAGAGCGCGAAAGCTCTTCAATGCGGCGTTGTTCGCTGACGTCTAAAAATGCACTCATCCAACCCGTTTGTTGCCCCAAGACACTGATCAAGGGGGCTTCAAAAATAAGGACCGGAAAACGCGAACCGTCTTTTCTCACAAAAACCGACTCAAAACCTTCACGCGGGGGTGAATTGCCAGCCAATCGAACCGCTTGACGCTGTTGATACTCCCCAACCATTTCGGGCGGCCAATAAGGCATGGGTGCTGACTTACCTAGTAGTTGCTCGGCATCAAACCCCACCATCTGACAAAACGCGGGATTCACATACGTGATGCGACCTTTCAAATCGCGCGCGCGCAAACCCGTGACCAAGGAGTCTTCCATGGCTTTTCGAAAGGCCAGCGCATCGGCCAAGTCGCGTTCCGCTTTAAGTCGGCGTCGAGAATCTTTCACCAGCAAAACCAAAACAGAAACCAAGGCAATCGACATCGCCAAGACCAAGGCAGGCAAGATGTTTGGAAACCGATCTGGTGCAACGCGCCGACCATCCATTCGAAGCATCAGCGTTGTGCCTGGCAAGTCCAGTAACTGAGTTGCAGTGAACAGCCGTTTGGCGCGTGGCAAAGTACCGTGAACGGCCAGTCGCGTGCCATCGGGCTCAATGAAAGAAATTTCATTGCGACGACCATAGGTCTCGCCCAACTCTGTGGCCAGAACTTCTTGAAGCCCGTAAGTTAAAAGCGTAAAGCCGACGGCGCGCCCCTGCACGAGAACAGGCAGGCACATTTCCATCACCTCTAAACCAATGCCATTGGCTTGTGGCACAAAGTAACTTCGCGAATAGGCGGGGCCATTAAGGCGCTTAGAACGCAAACACGTTTGAACGATTTCGGCCTGCTCATTCATTCGCGTTTGATCGTCAAACAAAGTTGGCTTAAATGGAGAGACGGAGGCATCTAAGATCAAGCCTTGCAGATCTCTTCTTTCAACTCGAAGCCAAGCCCTGTTTTGACTCAACAGAAGTGGCACTTCTGCTTGCCATAATTTGGAGGGCAGCGACTTAAGCTGTAAGGTTTGCAGGCTCACAATGTGCCTGCTGAAACCATTGCGAATGTCAGTCACGGCATCTGCCGTATCACGGTCTAATTCCGCCTGATATTGACTGGCCTCATACCGACCCGCAAGCCAAACCAAGGTCACCAAAAGCGCAACGACCAGTCCAAACAAGGCAAGCCACAATGTAAAGCGACGGTCGGTAAATGAGCGCGTGGCAGACTTGAAAAAGGTCCACAGAAGATGCGTGTTCTGCAGCGCTAAAGAGTCGGTTGGCGTCATGAGCAAAACACGTGCAAGGCTTAAGGTGCAACAGCGGTGGCTGCAACTTTGGTCACCTTAGGGTCGCTCCAAGTGCCGTCAATTAAGAACTCTTGGGAGTTGACTCGGCTTAGCGGCTGCTTGAGAATCAGTTGCGCCAAGAAAGTGCTTAAACCAATGGCAGGGTTCAGGGCAATACCCGCCAGCAATGAAGCGGTGCCCGCGTCCACTTCGGGCAAGATCAAGACGCGCAAGTTTTGAGTTTCTCTTTCAATGTCAGAGCTGCCATCCATTTGCACAACTGCGTTGACGCCCTTCATTTGCAGATTGCGTGTGCTGGCAATGCCTTGTTGAATCAACACGTCCCCACGGACTGTATCAAAGGCAAAACCCGCACTGAACACATCTCTGAAATCAAACAACAAACGCCGCGGCAGAGCTTGCAGGCTTAAGACCCCCAACAGCTTGGCAACACCGGGCTCAGCTTGAAGGAACTGCCCACGTCCGATGTTCACATTGAAGCGGCCGCCCAAGCTTGGGTAATGCAAGGTCATGGGAGAGCCTTGCCAATTGACTTGTCCTTCTAACTTGCCAGCGCCTCCGCGCAGTGCGTCTTTGGTTCCTAAGCGAGTCAACAAATTACCCGCATCAGAAACGTCCAGTCGAAAATTCATTTCGGTGCTGGCTTGTTGCGTGCCATCTTTTGAAGTAACCCATCTGCCACTTGCCTTGAAGCTGGCTTCAGGCATTGAAATGTTGAGCTTGTTCAAACGCCATTCACCGCTGGCTGTATTGCGTGGAAGTGATGTTTCTGTGTTCACCGCCTCTATTTCAACGCGCCCCAATTTTTTGCCGCGTAGCTCAAGGTCCTCCACCACAATGTCCAGTGCAGGAATGCTTAAAGGAGAGTCTTCTAACAATGACTCCACTGTTTGATCGGCCGAAGGCGGCAAACTTAAGCGCGCTAAACGCGCATAAATGCGCCCAGCATTTTGGTTGTTGGGCTGCCGGTATTCCAAATAACCACTGAACTCTTTGGCATCTAAATTGGATCGCCATACAGAGCCTTCGCGCGAGCCGCTGACCAAGACATTGCGCAGCTGACGACCTTGCACCATGACCTCGTTGGCTTTCAGCGTCATCCGAGTTGGCAGGTAGCTTTGCGCTGCAGCGCTCAGGGCGGAGCTTTGAGCTGGCCGCCAAGCGGGGCTTGACTTTGGTGGCGACAAAATTTGCACCCAGTCGTCTACAGATAAAGATGGCAAATTGAAAGAAGCCGTCACACCGGTCTCGGCGAGCGCAACGCCAGGTGTCGCAAAGTTTTCTCCGACCTGCCAGCGGCCCTGAATAACGCGCGGATCAGCCTCACTCACATCGCGCAAATAAGTGGCCGACAAAGAACGCCCCCATGTCAGTTGGAGTTGATCGCGCAAAGCCTTGCTAGGGCTGGAGGTGCTGACGCTTTGAACTGTGTTTTCAAACTTGAAAGCCACCTGTTCATCGGCTTTTTTGTGAAGCGGTGTTGGCAAATTCAAGGCCAAGCCTTGAAGTTGCGACTGAATGCTCAACTCGCTTTGCCCGCCTTTAAAACCTAGACTTGCCGTGTAGTTGCTAGCGCCACTGGCATGCTGCGCAAGCAAGCTGAGCGCAGGAATTTCTTTGGCTTGTCGCAAGCCATTGGCGGTGACTTGCCCTTGAATGCGAATGAGCGGGTTGGCTTCTGTGCTGCGCGGCACAAGCTTTCGCGTCCCTCCTTCTAACTTAATGGGGCCACCTAAAAACTGCGCGTTGATGCCCGCCAAATTGAAGCCAGCCTCAGTGAACTGAATGCTGCCTTGTGCTTTTTCAAAAACGGGCAACACGGACTGCATGCGAATGTCATTGCCACTCAGTGCCACGCTGCCTTGAAGGCTTGTTTTTTCAAGATCAGCTAAGGGCAAGGACATTTTCAAGCGCGTCGTCAATGTACCGGTGCTGCTGGCTTGCTCCAAAGCGCCACTCAGCATGTTGCTGACAGGTGAAAGTCGCAGTTCATTCAAGACAACACTGGCGCTGGCCTTAGATTCACTTTGAACGTTCACAATCACAGGGCCTTTGAGGCTGGATATTTCAGCGTTGATTTGCGTGAAGGGCATGTTGCCCCATTTGCCCGATGCACCATTGACTTTGAAGTTAAGTCGGTCAAATACGATGTCACCATTGACGTTGTTCATGATCGGCCAAAGGCCCGCGGTGCTGGCATTGCGATTTGCCGTGTTGGGGCTTGCCGGTGGAACGTAGGCGTATTGAACCTCTTTGACCTTGCCGGCCAATCTAAACTCGCCTTCTTTGGGGTTTGCAAAGGGCAGCTTTTTCAAATCGCCCTTGATTTTGACGCCAACGCCTTGAAGGCTACCTTGTAAAACGGAGTCGCGCACATAGTAGCGAACACTTTGTGAAATGTTCAAGGGCAGGTATCGGTGAACACGCGAAGCATCGCCCTGTTGAATGTTGCCCTGCAAATCCAAAATACCCAAACTGTCAGCAAGCGGACTGGGTTTCCAACTGCCTTTGAGATCACCCTTGACATCGGCATTGCTTAAGCTCAATTGCCACTCAGGAACCAAAAGCTCATTGTTTTGATGCTGCCACTTGATGCTTGCCTGCAGCTTATCCAAGGGGATGCGTGGATCTTCAAGAACACGATTAATTTGCAGCGCCCCTTTTTGAATCGAAGCATTGGCACGGCCACCTTCTGCATTCATGTCAAAGCTGATGTTGGCATTCTCAATGCCTGGCCAATTTTCGGAAGACGTGCCTGGCTTGCCACCCTCAAAATAGAAGTTATCAACGCGGCCGTTGGCCGCTTTGACTTGGTATGTTTTGTCTTGGCCTGTGTTTTTTTCGGTCCACTCGATGTGCAGCGGGTTGACCAAACCACTGACTTTGTGTTCTTGCAAGGCTTGTCGGGCGGGCTCTGGCAATGGCAACTGGAGTGCAATGTTTCGAAGTGCGAGCAAATCTAATTGGTCACCATGAAAGCGCCCTTGCGCACTCGCGCCCTTGTCAGCCTCTGCATACGAAAGACTGATGTTGCCGCCAGGCCAATGCAAGCCATCGGCGGTATCAAAGCTCAAGCCGGCGGTTGAAAAATCAAAACCATTGGCCATGGGCTTGAACGACACACGCCCCGCAATGTGCTTGAATGACAGGCTTTCCAATTCGGGGCTGAGTTGCGCTTTGGCATTTTCTAGCACCAGGTCGGCAGTGGCCTGTTGAATGTTGCCTAGGTTTAAGTCAAGCCACATGCGCAATGCGCCTTGGCCCTGTGTGGCGTTGACATTCCAAGGCAGGTGGGGCCCTAGTTGTGACAGATTCACATCTGAGAATTCAGCATGAAGCTGACCACTCCAATCTTTGATGCGCCCTGGATGGGTTGACAAAAGGCCGCGGCGTACATCGCCCATCAACATGAAGGGCGCACCCCAACCTGCCGGCGGTGTGGCGTCTAGCCGCCATTGGTGATGGCGCGCAGAATTTCGCAAAACCCAAGACACCTGATTCAAATTCAAGGCAGACTTATCGCGGCTCAAAGGGTTGAACTCGTCGGTCCACACCACGGTGCCTTGCTGTACAAGGATTTCTTTTTGCGCAAAAACCCAGTCGGCGAAAGCCGAGTCGGGTGAGTTGTCTTTTTTCAAGGCAAGACCTGCAATTCGCCAGTCACCATTTTCGGTTCGGCGAATGTCCAAGGTCGGAGAGTCGATGACCAACTGTTCGACGCCCAGGTTAAGCACAGACCGAACGCTGATGGCAAAAATAACTTTGGGCAAAGTGAGGGCGGGTCGCCCCTCTGGGTCCATCAAACTCAGGTCATGGATTTCGAAAGTCGGCATCCAACCCGTTGAAACGGCCAGCAACTTGCCCATGTGGACAGGCACCCCAATGGCTTGCGTGGCTAAGTTTTCGAATTTAGGCCTGAAGTCTTCAATTCGGGGCACAATCCAAAAATGCAATGCTGCCCAAGCCAATCCCAAAACAAAGCCGCTGACCAACAAAACCCACGCGGCAAAGCGCAGGGCAGTGCTGCAAACTCGGGCAAGGGTAGAAAACTTCAACATTCGAATGACGGTATGGACATAAAGGCCTAGGCAGGGAATTATGACCGCCACAAGCCCATTTGCGACAGACCCAGACATGGATTCAAAACGCCCCCCGCCGCTCTCAAAAGGCTCGCGTTTTTTTCAAAGGCTTCAAAGGCGCTATGCCGATGTCTTTGCCGCCTTGCCGAAGGGTGTGCCTCACCGCGAGCTTTTGAATCAGGCCTACCAGCAATTGCGCAGCCAAGGACATGCGGTGGGCCCCGCTTTGCGTATCTTGCGCCAGTGGAGCATGGCGCGCTTGCTAACGCTGGACTGTGATCAAGGTGCGTCACTTGAAACCATTAGCTTGGGGGTCACCCACTTGGCGGAAATGGCCTTAGACGAAGCTTGTCAGCAGGCATTTCATGACTTGGATGAGCGGCACGGTGCGCCCATCTTGGCATCTGGCGAAAGAGCAGAGTTTTGGGTGATAGGCATGGGCAAGCTGGGCGCGCGCGAACTGAATGTCTCGAGCGACATCGACCTTATTTATGTGTATGACGAAGATGGCGAAACGCTTGGCAACGCACAGGGCATTGGCAAAATCTCGGTGCAAGAATATTTCGGCCGAGCCGTCAAAGCCCTTTTTACTTTGATTGGCGAGACCACGGAACATGGCTTTGTTTTTCGGATGGACTTGGCACTCCGCCCGAATGGCAACTCTGGGCCCAGCGTCGTCTCTTTGGGCGCATTGGAAGAGTACTTTTTGGTTCAGGGCCGCGAGTGGGAGCGTTTTGCGTGGATGAAAAGCCGAGTCATCGCACCCAGAAGCGCACTTCAAAATGGTTCCGCTGCCAAGCTTCGCAGTGTTATTTTGCCCTTCGTGTTCAGACGGTATTTGGACTACAACGTGTTTGAGTCCTTGCGAACCTTGCACCAACAAATTCGCGATCATGCCGCCAAGAGAAGTGCCGGACACCCCGAGCGCGCCAACGATGTCAAACTTTCAAGGGGCGGCATTCGTGAAATTGAATTCACGGTGCAACTGTTGCAGGTGGTGCGAGGCGGCCAGTTTCCAGAACTGCGAACGCGCCCTACCCTAGATGCCATACAGCGCGTGGCCAAAGCGGGCCTGATGCCTGCTGAAACTGCACAGGCCCTCACGCAAGCCTACGTGTTTTTGCGCAAAGTGGAACATCGGGTTCAATATTTAGACGATCAGCAAACACATGTGCTGCCCACGCAAGATGACGATTTGCAGTGGATTGCTGGCACCATGGGGTATGCGGCCAGCCATGATTTCCTCACGGATTTAGATGCCCATCGCGAAGTTGTGGCACATGAGTTTGATATTTTGTTGGGGGGTGATCGCCAATGCAAGCCGTGTGAAACGGGCGCCGCCAGCGAGAGACCCGAGCTAGAGGCAATATTGGACCTTTTTCAGGGCGAAGCACGTGCCCGTTTGGCACATTGGCAAGACAGCCCCAAAGTTAAAAGTCTTCGCGACGATGCAAGGGGCCGTCTCATGCGACTTTTGCAGCGCACTGCGCAATGGTTGCAAGAAGGTCGGGTTGAAGAAGACGCGGTGGTGCGAATGGCCGACTGGATGGAGCCATTGATGCGGCGCGAAAGCTACTTGGCCATGATGCTTGAGCGGCCTGCGGTCCATGAGAGGTTGCTTCGCTTGTTGGGGGCGGCCAAGTGGCCCGCACGCTATTTGGTACAGCATCCAGGTGTGATCGATGAGTTGGCCAATGGCGATGTGTTGCAACAAAGGTTTGTGGCGCAAGACTTTGAGTCTGAACTTCAGGCAAGGCGGGCGGCCTTGAAAAGAACCCTTGAAGACGACGAAGAGAACTTGTTGAACTTGCTTCGCCGGGCGCACCATGCTGAGGTTTTTCGAACCTTGGCGCGAGATGTCGAGGGGCGCTTGACCGTGGAACAAGTGGCCGACGATTTGAGTGCCATGGCCGATGCTGTTTTGCGTGTCACGGCCGAATGGTGTTGGTCGTGCTTAAAAAACCGACACCGTGAGGAGCCGCTGTTTGGCATTGTGGCTTACGGCAAACTGGGCGGTAAAGAGCTGGGGTACGGCAGCGATTTAGACATCGTTTTTGTCTACGAAGACTCCGATGAGCGGGCGCCAGAGGTCTACGGCGCCTTTGTCAGAAAGCTCATCAATTGGTTCACGGTCAAAACCTCAGAAGGTGATTTGTTTGAAATCGATACGGCGCTTCGCCCCAATGGAAGCTCAGGTTTGTTGGTAACCACTTTCGCTGCATTTCAGGACTACCAGCAACAAAGAGGCAGCAACACGGCATGGACTTGGGAGCATCAGGCGATGACGCGGGCACGCTTTGTGATGGGCCATGAGGCGATGGCAAGCCAGTTTGACCAAGTTCGGCGCAGCGTCATCAGCGCGCCCCGCGATGAAGCCTCTTTGAAATCTGAAATCGTGACCATGCGCAATCGGGTCCGAACAGCACACACCACCAAGCCCGATCTTTTTGATGTGAAGCACAGTCCGGGTGGCATGGTGGATGCCGAGTTTGCCGTTCAGTATTTGGTCCTGATGCATGCCTGCGCGCACCCAGAATTGGCCGACAACGTGGGCAACATTGCCTTGCTACAGCGGGCTGAAGTTGCTGGATTGCTTTCCAAGGACATTGGCGTGAAGGCTTCTGCGGCTTACCGCGAGCTGCGCCGCGTGCAACACAAAGCGCGGCTGAATGAGGCCCCAACCCAAGTGCCGCAAGCCGAGTTGCAAATGGAAAGAGACGCCATCTTGAAGCTTTGGCAGGCCGTTTTTCCCGAAGCAGCCAAGGGATTAAACAAACCGTGACAAGTTAAAAAATTAGAAGTAAACTGTTCAGTCATAAAACAGAATGGACAGTTCAATGCTTAACATCAAGCTCATCAAATCGTTGGCCGCGGTGCTATGGGCACTGGCCATTTCAGCCAGTTGGGCACAAACTGCTCCCCCGTCTGTGGCGCAGTCGGCGGCATGCCCTGCTTTGCTGAACCATACATTTCCAAGACTACAAGATGAGAAGCCGCAATCGCTGTGCCAATACAGTGGCAAGGTGATCTTGGTGGTCAACACCGCCAGCTATTGTGGTTTCACATCCCAATACAAAGGCCTAGAAGCCGTCTACAGCCAATACAAAGACAAAGGCTTGGTGGTTTTAGGCTTTCCTTCCAATGACTTCGCACAGGAAAAAGTCAACAACAAAGATATCGCTGATTTTTGCGAAAGCACCTTTGGTGTGAAGTTCCCGATGTTCACCAAAACAGCCGTCACGGGCGATGCGGCCGCACCCTTTTTCAAGCAGTTGGCGCAGGACCCCGGCCAAAGACCCAAGTGGAATTTTTACAAATACTTAATTGGCCGCGATGGCAAGTTGATAGACAGCTACAACAGCATGACCAGCCCTGAAAGCAAAAGCTTGGTCCAAGCCATTGAGAAAAGCCTCGCTCGCAAAGCCTCTTGAGCTTTGCATCAGCAGGACCTGTTAGACCCCACAGAGAGTGACATCTTGAAGTACAAAAAGATTGCCATTGTTGGCTCGGGTATTTCAGGCTTGGCTGTGGCGCACAGCCTCCAAGGTCAAGCCGATATCACCCTGTTTGAAGCCGGCGCGTATTTTGGCGGTCATGCCAATACCGTGGACATCACCTTGTCCATGGACAAGGGCATGCTCACTTATGGCGTGGACACCGGTTTTTTGGTTTTCAACGAAAGAACCTACCCCAACTTGATCAACCTGTTTGCGGAGTTGGGGGTCGAGACAGCTTTGTCAGACATGTCATTTTCTGTGCAAGCCCCCAAGGCTTGGGGCCAAGAGGCCTTGGAGTGGAGTGGCAGCGACTTAGACACCGTTTTTGCACAACGCCGAAATTTGCTGCGGCCGCAATTTTTAAAAATGTTGTACGACGTTTTGCGCTTCAACAAATTGTGTACGCGCATTGCGCAGCAGCAAGCCGAAAGTGAAATGCGACAACCCCTTTCTGAATTTTTAAATCACCATCGCTTTGGCGAGGCTTTTAAGAACTGGTACTTCTTGCCCATGATGGGCTGTATTTGGAGTTGTCCAACCGATCAAATGTTGGCCTTTCCAGTGGCCACCATGATTCGCTTTTGCCACAACCATGGCCTGATTCAAGTCAGCAACCGCCCACGCTGGTTCACCGTCAAGGGTGGCTCGCGCAATTATGTTGAGAAAATTGTGAGCGGCATTGCCGATAAGCGATTGAACACACCCGTTCAAATGATTGAGCGCGACGAAGAAGGTGTGCGAGTGATGACGCAAGGCCATGCTGAGCGCTTTGACGAAGTGGTGCTGTGTACGCACTCAGATCAAGCTTTGAAATTACTTAGAGCGCCAAGCCAGGCCGAAGCGCAGTACTTATCTGCGATCCGCTATCAAGACAATGTGGCGGTTTTACACACCGATGAAAAAGTGTTGCCAAGCAGACGCAAAGCATGGGCGGCATGGAATTATGTGCGCTCTGAAAATGAACAGCAAGAAAGCAGCAGAGTGTGCTTGCACTATCTATTGAACAAATTACAACCCTTGCCTTATTCGCAAGCGGTTGTGGTGTCGCTCAACCCAACGCAAACGATCGACTCGAAAAAAATCATTCAAACCATCGACTACGCACATCCCGTGTTTGATTTGCCGGCCATTGATGCGCAACAGCACTTGCACCAGATACAAGGGCAACAACATACTTGGTATGCAGGTGCTTGGTTGGGTTATGGCTTTCATGAAGATGGCTTGAAATCAGGGTTGTCGGTGGCCAGAGAACTGCTCAAGAGGGTCAATGCATGAGCACGGGCGGGGTCCTCATGGGTCATGGCCAAGTGCGCCATGTTCGCTTGCGACCGGCGCGGCATGCCTTTGATTACAGCGCTTATTTTTTGATGTTGCCAATGCGGCATTTGCAGGCCTTATCTAGCAGCCATTCAAAAAATGACAAGTCAAATCAAATAGAATTGTCTATCAACAGATCGGGCTTGTTGTCGTTTTTTGATACGGATCATGGCGATGGCCGTCAACCCGAAAACGGCGGCGCCTTAGCCTGGATCGAAGAGCTGCTTGTCAGTGAAAACATCCATGATGCCAAGGGAGAAATTTGGCTTCAAACATTTCCCAGAGTGTTAGGCTACACCTTCAAGCCCGTCAGCTTTTGGTATTGCCATCGATCTGACAATACGCTGGCCGCCATACTGGCTGAAGTCCATAACACCTTTGGGGAGCGCCATTGTTATTTATTGCCAGAACCAAAATTTGGCCGCACGGAACACGCCCATAAGATTTTTCACGTCTC
>Ga0209651_1000397_pt1 | contig 15575 bp, 16 predicted proteins | sample LauGreFBDMM110SN_2_FD_188216 | JGI IMG/M metagenome (GOLD analysis project Ga0209651, IMG submission 188216) | Freshwater lake microbial communities from Lake Michigan, USA - Fa13.BD.MM110.SN (SPAdes) (version 2) | ecosystem: Environmental > Aquatic > Freshwater > Lake | place: Lake Michigan... | reverse complement strand
CTGCTTCCCAGCAAATATAAGCCGCTGTTGCTCTGCCGGAATGCCCTCCTTGTCGTGGATCTTGCTTTTGACCATGTCGATCGTATCCGTCGATTCCACTTCCAGCGTGACAGTCTTGCCAGTCAATGTTTTCACGAAAATCTGCATGTACAGCCGTTCTTAAATACCCTCCCCGCAGCACATGCCTACTGAAAACCGTATAAAAGACACACAAAACATGTCTCTCCATCTGCACAACCCATATATCGTGAGCATGCAGGGATCGTTGAAGACAAATGGAATAGACGACATGTTGTGTATCGCCGGTCTTTGTCGTGGTGGAACAGCTGTGCATGAGCCAGGGCAGCAGCCTGGGCCAAAGCCTGCGCCAAAGCCTGCGCCAAAGCCTGGGGAAGAGCCTAAGCCTCTGGATGCAGGTTCTATGCCAGGGGCTGGGCCAGAGGCTGCGTCAGAGCCTGTGAAAGGGGCTGCATCAAAGTGGGAAAAAGAATTAGACGAAAATGGAAATGTTGTTTATGTGAACCATGGTACAGAACAGTATTCCTATGACAAACCTGAGGGTTGGTCCGAAAACGAAGCAGACACAGAAGCCGCACAAATCGCAGAAGCACAAGCGACACAAAACGCAGAATCACAAGATACACAAAACGCAGAATCACAAGAGTTATCAAGATTCAAACATTGCACTGCTTTTTATCTTCCAGTGGAATTCAACTTTCTGGAATACTATTTGAATATGACTCGTTACAAAAGTTTCGGTTGGATGTTGTCACTTATTATGCTAGGAATGGCGAATTTTTTTAACAAGAAATTAGATGATGCAAATGAAGAACGAGTAAGCCAAACAGAGACATTAGATGATGGAAAGCATGCAGGAGCTAAGTCTATGCAAGGGGCTGGGCAAGAACAAGTAAGCAAAACAACACACAGAATCAAAACGCTTGTTGATTTCATAACGGAGAAAAGTCTGCAGGAAAATGTATTGTTTAAATTGGAAAAGGAAATGGAGAAGCTACAATCCCACCAAGTCTTAAATAAGCTGCAGCAAATACTCGACAAATATAACTCTGACCCAAGAAATACCTCTGCACAATCAGAAATATCATCAAGTGCAAGTGAGTCAGAATCAGCAGAATTAAATGATGATGTTTCAGAAAGTTGGACTTACAAATGCAACACTCAAAGCTTTGCTGTATGGTATGCGCAATTTAGATCATATAATGCTGTGCATGTTACATTTACAGATAAAGATTCAAGGAAAGAGAATTTTTATTTGTTTACTAAGCGTGACAACGACACTGATCAGCGCAGTTCAAGTGCCAAGACAAACCAAAAATATTTGTTCGTGTACGATGGTCAAATTCAAGAACTAAGTTCGGCGATGCAAAATATCGCAAAAGTCGATAGACCAAAGCGAGACTTGCTTACAACATTGATTAAAAAAATGGACTATATGTACGAAGAGACAAAACCCGGCGCAGACGGTATAAGCTATTACGAGTGCTTGTATGCAACAGACGCAGGATATTGGCACGACAGTGCGAGACAAATCCTTATGCAATATGGGCATACACGCGCTGATCTCAGAGAAGCTATGGATAAGTTTGTACGTGCAATTGCAAAGTATCCTTTTGACATCGAAAGCACACCACACAAAGAATTTAGATACAATTATGAAGCAGGAACACATCATTTTGAACACGATGACGATTGGCACGTCATCATAAGATTGGATCAAGGCAAGCCGCTGATTTTTTTCTGTGCAAAAGATCAGCAGCCCCAGAACTGTATTCCTTGCACACGAGAGCGCGCTCTGGGTTCGAAACATGCGACGAGTCCATATACAGTAAAAGCTTCTGATCCTTCTAAACGCGCTCTGGTTCAAAAATCTCCTGCGAATCCACATCAAGCACATGATCGCGAAGTTGCAGCATCTGCAGCAAAACAGAGAATAGAAGCTGACAAAAATAGAGGCAGAGTACGTTCAACAAAAGGAGAAACAGAATTCAGTCGAAGAAAAACACAATTACCACCACGTGCTGGGAGATCTCTTTCGCCGGGAGGCGTCCAAAGAGAACTTGATCAAGCAATGGCCCAAGCACGTGATCGTGTCAGATCCCCTTCGCCGCTGAGTCTAGTATAACCACTGCTCCTGCGTGTGGAACACTATGTGCTTCTCGAGCTCGGATGCGCAGAGGCGTTCGCATACGAGGCGCAGGATGTCGCTTGTGACTGGCAGGAGGACGCTGCACTCGCCGAGGCGCGGGTGCAGGCCCATGCACAACGTCAAGAGCATTTTCCTGAACTGCTTGTGTGTAAAGGCTGTCAGGTGCTTGTCTGCGTAAAATGTGAAGTTCTTGACCAGGAGCGTGGAGACAAAGCCGGAAGACAAGGTGTAGATGCTGAAAGGCATAGCTCCAGAGAACGTGTGTCGAATTTCCTGCTGCATGCTGCTGATCATGAGAGCAAGTCTGTCTCGTTGCTGCATGCCTGTGCCATCTTGCAGTTTAAGCATGTCCTCGAATGACGTGCTGACGTCTTCGAAGATTGCTGCAGCACGCAGTGCGCGGCAGCACACAAAATGCGAAACCATGGAGCACCAAAACTCCCCGTTGCCATTTGTGAGTCGCATGATGACACTCGGACCAAGAGCTTTCATGCGCGTCAAAGTCGGCATTCTGCAATAGATGCTGCCCAGCACTGGAGACGTGTGCTGTGTTTGGAATTCTTCCAGCACAGTTGCTGCTAGTAGATTACAGAAGACATCTTGCACCAAGTATACCAAGTCCACGAACTCCTTCCACGAATCGTAGTCCACTTCGGGCGTGACGAGCTCGTTTACAATGTGCACGGGTTGCATAAATAAGTCTTTGCGGCTGCCAACGTCAGCACAGCAAAGCAGGCAGCTTTCCGCGTGGCAAGGACTCTGCATGCTGCAGCCCGCCATGCACTGGCGCTCGATAATAGCAAGAGTAGCATGCAATGCTTTTCAAGTAGTGTTACATGCAAACAAAAACACTGACGTATTTGTAATCTATGTCATCAAAGATTTTTGCTTAATAAATCATAAAAATCCTCTTACAGGTCTTGTCATGCTCTTCTGCTCGGATAACTATTTCGGATGACTATTTGACAGACACGTCTTGTCGGATATTAAAGTAGAATTAGTCATGTCTCTCGCGCCTGTGACGCTTCGAAGCATCTCTGGCCTTGTCAGCATCTCGACCATTGCGAGCATCAAGCAACCCAACCACAGTTCCAGCCTGAGGCAGTTGTCTGACAGGTTGTCTGACAATTGCTGTCACTTTTCTGGGCCAGCCTGTTTGGACAGCCTGTCTTGTCTGGCAAAATACCCTGCGCAGGCACCGTGCACACTCTCCAGCCTGTCCTGCCTGTCGACGTTGCTGCCTATCACTAACAACTCTGAACAGTCTGCGAACTCGGACAACGACAAGCACGCGTACGCATGGGCGTCCATGTATGGTTTTCACATTTAGGTAGCGCGCTGTGGCCTGCACATTGCCACGCTATCTACTACACCGCTGAAGCACAGTTCGACATAGAGGATGTGCTCCACATGGTGCTTCCGCCGCACCATCGGGAGTCTTGAAAATAAAAACGGTCGCTTGGCGCACTGACAATGGCTCCGAATGTGATCCAGATGCAGAGAGAGGCACAATAGCTCAGCAATGATATCCAGAACAACGGTCCTTGTGATGGAATGTACCATTGATAATAACAGATAAAAAAACCCGTTAGAGAGAAGGATAGTATTGCAGCTATCTGCTCATTGACCGGAAGACCATTGTAGTCGACACCATGCACTACAAACGGCGCCCAAAGAACGCATATGCTCACTGTGGTCACACTCGCATGTTTGGAGGACAATTTGTGCAAGAGTACTAGGAGCCAAATTAGTGCTATCTGAAGCAGACACGAGGTCAGCTGTCCAGCTTCGCACGCAAGACTACCTACAGTCCATTTTTTGTCACTAAACCAAATGTTGCTCTGATTCGCCTGTAAGAACATATTATACTGAGCAAAAACGCGTAAAAAATGTAACAAATATGCTTTGTCGATCGTGGCAGGATGCTGGATGGGGTCGGGCAGCTCCAGTACGGTTACGAGGTGTAGCCCAAGGGCGCTGAAGGGTACAGCCGTCAGCAGGATGTCGTTGATCAATGTGTCATACCGAGACTCCATGTCTAGCACGGACACAGTCCATGCCCATCGCCCCACAATCGCGTTTCCAAGTTCTTCGAGCACTTCGTTTAGGAGCTTCCAAATAAGCACCCACTGCGGCCTGTGCAAGCAGAACACACCGAAGAACGCTGTTGTGCAATGAAACACTATATACTTTGCCCCATAAAAGACTCGTTGCCAATACTGCTCAATATCCCACTCCAGCACACATGCGCAAGTCGAGCCTCCCAGGTCGAAGGCAAAGCTCTGAATGTCCTCCCTACCTTCTATGTGCAGTGCTGATGTTTTGTGCATTGGCGAAGATGTCTTGCCGATTGCGGATGAGGCGTTGCACGTGTTTAGGTGTGGAAACAGAAAACGAGCTGCATCTCGCAGTTGTGTATTAGGTGTCTGTGTTTCAGGATAAAACCTGACAAAACTGTTTAAACATACAAGAGCAAAAATAACAAGCACATACACACAAAATTCGCTCCAGAAATGTCCATCAATCATTTGTATACTATGATTCTCCCGAGCAACAACTGCATGCTGAGGTAGGAAGTCAATAGCCTTGCTTCGCATCATGTGCATGCCATACTTAAGTAGGCAATGCGCCCTATTAACAGCTAAGCGTTCCTTTTCTTTTTCTTCGCAGGTTCAGCTTGCTCCTCTTCGTGCTCATCTGTTGCTTCTAGTGCTTCCCGCTGTCTTTCTTCTTGTTCTTCTTCTGCAGCTGCAACTGCTGCTGGAATCTGCTCGCCACTATGCATGAAATCAAGAGTGTCTGCGCTCATATACACTCTTTTGCGCTGAGTCCCAGAGACACTGGTTGCTGATGCAACAAGTCCAGGCCGGAACTGCCATGTCACGAGCAGTTTTGGATTGTTGCATGCAAGGCCGTTTTCTTCCGTGTACACAACAGCTTCGGCATGGTAGACTTTGACAACGTAATGAAATCCAGACACTTCGTCCATGAAAAGAAGCTTGTTTGCAACGTCTCGCTGTCCTGCACTCTGTTTCATATCAAGTTGCATTTCGAACACGACGTTGCAGCGAATCTCTCTGCCATCTGCCGTGGCAACCTGTAGAAGCTGTGAGGGAGAATACCATTGCAAATATTCCATACTTTTGCTTGCTTGTGCAAACATGTACTCGTCGTCGTTTCTGGAGCTGTCTGTGATTGGCTTGCCGAAGCACATTGTGAGCATGCTGCTCTTGGGTAGCGATGTCGGAACATCAACATCTTTCGACTTGTGCAACAGATTTAACCAAAAAGCTTCTGCCATGTCAACGTGCATGTGAACTACAGTACAGGCATCGGTACCTTCCGCTTTGTTATGCACAAAAACACATTTCACTGCGTTGTGGCCGATGGCAATAGAAAGCATTCGTAAGCAGCGATTGATGTTTGTAGAATGCATAGATTTCATGACCAAATCTTCTGAAACAAGCAATTTTTTACCAATGCTCTCATCCAAGCCGCTGTCGATAATTTCCAAGAGACCCGTTTTTTCATCTTTGCAAACAAACGCGTTTTCCTGCACTTTGCAGAGCATTGGACATCCTTGCATGCACTTCGAGACAGATTTGAGCGGTACAAGCTCCATCATTTCTGTTTGAACTGCTTGCAATTCTTGCTTGCTTTTGTAGAAACAGTCGCAGAAGTCATTCACAATTTCTTGAGGCGCTGGCAGCACCCGGCGAAGCTTCAAGCCGAACCCCTTTGATGCTTGTTCATCATTGGTGCCACTGAGTTGTAAAAGCACTGGCGAATGCTGAGCTACTATGCCCTGCACATGTTCTGCCCCCCACGGGCCTTCAAACATGCATTTCTGCTCTTCGTAGTTGTCCTCGCGGAGAAATACGGTAATGCATGTGCCAGCTTTTAGCACAAAGCTAAGATCTTGGTCGTCCACTTTGTCATCCACGCGCGGGCCCTTGTTCATGTTGTTGCTTACTTTTTTGAAGCTCCAAAACCTTGTCTGGTCCTTTGTCTCGCCACTGGTGTCAATTGTGTACAAAGGCTTTTGCTCTTCGCGCTTCTTGTTCTTGTTGTCATAAGGCGCCTTGCTCCAGCCAAACTCCTGACCGTCGCATCGGCCGACGTACACAATGTAGAAACTTGCTGTGATGCAATCCTGCTGCTTGCTGTTCAGTTTGTTGAAGCCCTCCAGCGAGCATGCAACAGGCTTCATCGGCATGGCCAAGGCAATGACGTCCTTGCATGACGATTTGCTCAAGCTCCAGGCCTTGCGCAGTGCATTTTCAGGCTTACTCTTTTCATGCACTCTCAGTAAGTTGTAAATTTCGGCTGCCTGCATGCGGACGTCACAGTGTTGCTCTGCCAGTAGCATATTGCGTCCGCCCGCGCAAGCAAATACTATCGAATACAATGTTTGATTTTTTTGCGTCTGTGCAGCTTTTCGTGCGAATTTTTCCACGAATTTGAGCGAATTTTGTGCGGTGCAAACATGCGTGCGCGCCAATGGGCGTTTGTGCTGGCGAGCGCGTGGGTCGGCGCCGTCGCGTTCTGCACCGGCGTGCATATGCTCCTCGGATGCGCGCCCGCGGGACACGTTTACATCCCGGTGAAACACTTCCCGGTGCTGGATGCGAAGATGCTGGAGCCAAAGATGCTGGAGCCAAAGATGCTGGTGGACAAGAGACAGCTGCTGATTTGAATTTGAAGTGCTTTGTGTATTTTTTTTGAAGCCATTTGCTTTGAGCACTCAAGCATTGCACTGTCAAGATATGTTGCTGCACGCGCAACATATTCTCGGGGTAGAGATCGTGCTGACGCTCGAGCACCTGCACGAAATGCAGTTAGGCTCGTTTTCAATGCCACTTATTCAGCCTGGCAGCAGAAGCAGTTCCAAAACAACACAAACACTTCCGGCAATGCTCATGCCCCGCGACGCTGAATTCTATGTCTTGTATAGAGACGCGAATGATGGAATCTATGTGCGTGCAGCAGCACACAGCAGCATGTTTATACTACAGAAGCACTGGCACCAACTTTCAAATGTGTTGCCACAGGACAGCGTCTGTCGTGTCGTTGCGTACAAAAACAAGGCTGGAAACCTGATGCTGGGAGTTTATGATCTATTACGTTTATGTGGTGATGATCTGCAGCACTATTCAGTGTTTGATCGACATAAGATACTTCACTCGCTCTTTTCCAAGCAAAATGCTGGCCCTACAATCGTCGCACATTGGGTTGGGGAGGAGGGCTGCCTGCTGCAACACTTAAAAAACAAAAGTTTTATCGATTCTCTGCCATTCAAGATCGACAACATGCTTTGCATTGACGCGCAGGTAGACAACAGAGACGGGTACAAGACTGTTCTCAAACCTCTGCTCATTGCTTAGCAGCCTGTGGGCAGGGCAGCATTTTAATTGCTAGTTAATTGCTCGTTTAGTTTCAGAAATCATTTTTTCCAAATACTTTTATTACAAAACATGCAAATAGTTAAGGCAATTGGGGCAGCTTGCTAACTCGACCCCTGCCGACAAACATCATTAGATTTATGTCCCACCGTTGCCATTCACAATCAATTGCTGATGCCTTCGGGTCTGGGTCGTAAGCCACACAGCATCCCTTGTTATTCCTCATAGTCCATTGGCCTTTTTTGTTTTTCTCAACCTGAAAAACATCACCATCAATAGCATTATTACAGGTTGCTTGCTCATTGTGAATATTGCGCAGCTGATTCCGCAATTTTTCGTGTTCAGACTGGTAACCAGTCGATGCAGGTTCTGCAGCTTCTCTGAATGCAGCTGCAGCTTGCTCAGCTTCATTTTGCAAGCTTGTGAGCGTGAGCGTAAGATCCTTGAGCGAAGCAGCGAGGGAATCTTTTTGCTCACGAGTTTCCGTTTGCATTTTTTCTAATAATGCTTCCTGTCTCTGTGACACTTCCAGCATGAAACGCCTGTCCTGCATCATATTTTTGATAAGTTTTGCTTGCTCGGAGCTTTTCACTGTTAAATCACTGTTTTGCACCCTGTAGAGGTCGTTTGAATCAGTGAGCTTTCGTCTGTGCGATAGTTCTAGCTCTGCGCGATTCATATTTTCAACAGTAAGCTTTTCCAATTCAGCAGTGAGCTTTGTGTTAGCAGCAGTGAGCTTTGTGTTAGCAGCAGTCAGCTTTGCGTTTTCTGCAGTCAGCTCTTCTTTGGCAATAGATAAGTCTCCTAAGCATTGCATCAAGGATTGCATGAGTTTGACGTCATCATTGCACAAAAGCATGTTGTTCTGTTCAATACTGACAGAAAAGTCTTATATACTCTCTTGCAAATTGTGATTCATTTTTTGAATGCGTTAATTTGAGACGTTATTTGCGGCTGGAACGTGCGCAGCATGCGGATAAACTCTGGCTTCTCGATGTCAAAGACGAGTTTGCACTCCTCCGGTCGCATCACCTCTGCGTGCTGTATGTTAAAGCCGAGCTCTGTCCAGTCGCTAAGAGGCAGCGCAAAGGCCGCCATGATCTGTGGAGTGATGCCCTTTGCAATGAGGTGCTCAAATTGTATACCCATGGCGACGAGGGTCTGCGTGCTGCAGCGCAGATGCCAGAGCTCAGCGAGATCGACCCCAAAGTCTGTGAGGGGATTTACAGGAAAAACAACCATGTCTATCAGGTCTGCTACCTGAATACCACCACGCTGCAGCCACTCGCTCTTGTCGGGCTGCAGCTGTTTCAGCGCTTCGGCCTCCAGTCCGAGGGCGCGGAGGTTGCGCCACGTGAAGTTGTGGTACTTGACGTCTTGCCACGACAGAACGAGGATTGGCTGTCGAAAAATGCCGAACAGCTGTATACTCTGAAGTGCTGTCAAAGGAATAGCGACCGTAGACACAGTGCTCATGCTTGACAGTGCCATATATATCGCGAGCAGAAGCTGAGTTTAATTGTGTGTTTATCGTCGCAGATGTTGGCGCAGAGGTGTTGATCGTATGATTTGCGGCTATATAGCATGTTCAAACACATGTGTGTTGTTCGTTCGAAGCTGATGCAGACGGTTCTGAGACTGCTTTTGCTTGCAACATGGCCTTGTCATGCGTGTGCGACTCAACATGACATTGTTGTCGAAACGTCAATTGCTTTACCTTGTATTGCGCAATGGAATATCAGTTCAGCCAACTTGCACAATGTGGCATACAGGTGGACTCATGAACATAAAGTCACAAACTGGATTTACAAACGTACTACAAACATGGCTGACACACAAATTCCCGTGTCAAACAGCACCTGTGCTTTTATGGAATATGACACCGTCGTCAAAGTGCCTCAAAGTTTTGTCGACTTTATTCCGTCCAGAGTAACAGAGACACACGTCCATAAGCAAGTGTGTGCGAACAGCAACGTGTTGATAGAAAGAGTTCGTTTTTCCAAACTATTGTGCATAAAAAGTTTTACCATAACGTTGCAGAGTACTATCGACAACGATCACCAACGTGTTGATTTCAGTGCTACATCCGACATGCCACTGCCGTGGTTCACAAAGCCATTGAAGCAAATAATATTCGGACACGTAAAGGATAGCATTCTCGAGTATACACAACTGCTCGCAAACTCGCTCTGTGCTTAATCTGTGACGATATGTACATGACGATATAAACATGAATAGTATTTAAGCCTTTTCTTTACAGTTTTGCACACAAATGTCTCGACGTGATGTTGTCGACAATTGGACACAGACGTGCAAGTGGATGTACCTCTTAGACAAAACCCCTGATCAAGAGAAGAATGTCGCGCTGATGCGTCAGCAAATAGAAAGTCTGCGTCGTCAAATAACAATTTTGGAGACTAAAAAACATGAGACAAAACTATGCAAGCGTTGCGGAGCTGTCAAGGCTTCAACAGATGCCCGCTTGCGCTTGTTAGACGACCCAAAACCAAACGAGCCGAGCGAAGTGCCAGTCACTGTAGATGCTTTGCAGAGACAGACGAGACAGACGGAGTTAGAAGACAAACAGACGAAGCTGCTACAGCCCTACGATTGGGAGCGACGGCAAAAGCAGGAAGAGGAGGAGCGGCAGTTACAAAAAAAGCGACAAGAGGAAGAGGCCGAGCGGAAAAAAGAGGCTCGTTTGCGAGAGCTATGGCAAGATCACCAAAGACAGAAAAAGTCAGACTGGCAGGAAAGAGCGATGCTGCGAGTGTTTGAGCCGGCAGAAGCTGCAGCAGCTACAAAACCTGTGCCAGCCCCCCCGCCGACGCAACCGCCAAAACCTCGGCGTAAGCTTCCTCCTATACCACAGACAGGGCAACTGCATCAGTTGCCCGCTATTTGAGCTGAGACATATTTGTGATAATAAAAAACGTAAAGAAATCAAACATAAGTGCAAATAACACGAATAATTCAATTTTTTTTATTCAACACCAGCATTCGCTGAAATTACACAAAAAGCCTGCAACCGTGCTGCGCAGCGGGCTGCTCCTCGACAGCGCGAGTCTCCTGCGCAGGCGGCGGCAGCTTGAAAAACAACTCAAGCATTTCGGCATCGGTCGGCTCGACAGTAGCAGCGATGTCAGCATCAACGATGTCAGCATCAACGATGTCATTCGTAGCGGCCTGCTTCTTGCGCTGCTGCTCCTCATCGGCCTCCATGAGAGTCTTGCAATGCTCGAGATCAGCAATGATTTCCAACCAATCCCGAGTGTCAGGAGGTCCATCGACCATGCGCAGCGATTGCACATCAATGTCAGATGAGCTGCTGGCATCAGCTGCTGAGGGATTTGAGCGCTCAGAGCTTCCAGAACCGTCTGTATTGTCCCCAGAGATGGGATTGAGGCGCTGTCTCTTAAAACGTGCCTCTCGCTCATCGTTTTGAAGTTGCTGCTCGTCCGGTTCCTGTGCGGGAATATTAAACAAAGCATGCAACTCAGCAAGTTTCTGTTTCTTTTCCTCGTCTTCGAGATTGGACTCCTGTACAAGTGCAATGTGCCCACGCACGTGTACCAATAAATCACCTTTCGGGGTAAAAGGGTATCGGGGGTGACACCTGGCATTTTGAAGCACCATCCCCAAAAAATCCATTTCTGACAAGCGCCAATAGCCGTCGGGTTGTTTGACATTGTACATTTCCCCAGCCACGCGAAGCAATGTTTCGTCCTGGGGAAGCACATCACGTAGCAGCATGTGGTCAGGCATGTCGTCAGACTTGCGCTTCAAAGAGCGAACGCAAGCTTGGACGCTTGTGCAAACTTGCCGCGCGCTTGCCAAAAGTTGCTGCGCGCTTTGCGCAGCTTGGGAAGCAACATCACGTGCACCTCGAGTTGTACGGTCGCAGATTTCGCGGAATTTCTCAGCAGCAACAGGCACCAAAGCAGAAGCAGAGGCAGAAGTCAAAGCAACAGCAACAGCGAAAAGAGAACGGCCGGAGCCGGAAGGAACGACAGCAGGATCCATGATGTTGTTCTTACTGCTCTATACTTCTTAAATACTATTTCGAAAAATATACAACAAAAAACTACACGCTGCATTAATTCGTGACATGCGGGCCTAAACAAATCACAACTAAGTTCGCGATGACGGGAAACCCACAACAATGTGAAACGTTTCATTATTATTAAAAATACAGAGATTTTTTTACCACAGATCTGCAGCTTTTCAGGCGAATTTACAACAATTTACAACAGTTTGACGCGTGATGCGCGTGTGCGGCACTTGTCACTTTGGACAAGGCTCGGCAAGCTGGCCAAGTCCAGCAGCAGCGCTTGTACTGACATACTCCAGCACGCAACTGCATGGGTCGAGTGGCATTGTGTGCCAAATCCAAAATATTGCAGAGCAAAAACCAGTTAACAAGGCATCAGCCTATTGCAGCGTTTGTCGTAGCTGCACGTGGCTTTGTCGGCCGGAGGCTGACATCAACGAAGCTTGTGTGGACTTTTTGCACATGTCCCGTACGTCTCAACAAATCAGCCAAGCATTAACGCTGATGCGCCAGTGAGCCATGCACTTGTCACGAACACACAGCTACCCCAGTGGCTCCGGATACGCGTAGTAGGCACAGTGGGGCGTCTCTGTGCAAAGGGGGGGGACAGCTTGTACTTTCAGCACGTTCTCGATGTCTGTTATGGCTGATGTCACGGCTGGCCATATTATCTCGTCGGAATACGTTTTCGGATTCTTTTGTTTCCAATCGTATTTCTCTATGTACGATCTTTTTAACAAAGAATACAGCAAATTGTGGTTTAAAGATTCGAATTCCGATGAGTCGTCGTCGAAAGCCGAATATTTAAGATAATAATCATACTCTCCATTCTCTTGAAATTCCTGTATTCTCGTTTGCAAAGAAATCATTCGGTATAAATAGGAGAAATAATTGTTCGGATATTCTTCATGATATCCACTGAGGAAGTCATCACGCATTTTACGCAGATCCTCTAACAGTCTTTGCAAAAACATTGTACTTCTTAGCAAATAATTGCTCATATTCGGAATGCGTTATATACTCGCCCCAAGCCAGCATAAAATCACTGCTGCCGTGGCTGCAAACACCAGCTGTTGGGATTTTGCGATGCGAGCACGACAAAGTATAAGGAACATGCACTTGAAATGACGGTCCTAATTAAAATGACTGTGCCCGCGCGTGTGTCTTCTCGTGTGCTCATGTGCAAGATTGCGAGTGTCAAGACAACAACAAGGAGAATAAGGCCGGAACTGCGCTTCGTTGGACACCCCCCAGTCCAGTGCTGTACGACGAAAAAGCATACAAGCGAAGTCAAAATCGAAAACACGAGCATACTGATTGTGTGCTCTGCCTGATCGGCACACCGCGGTTGATGGCTTTGTGCACAAAAAAACAAGATCAAAAAAGACAAAAGTAAAGAATACACAACAACGTACTCTATCGGTGCTGGATCTGCAGTAAGGACGAGCAGTGCACATGCAAGAGCAAACAGTTCAAAGCAGTACAAAAGCTCATACAAAAGCATGCGTGGGTCAGCAAACAGTTCTGGGCCCCACTCAGGATCTGCTTGAAAAAAGTCTTGATGCTCTAAACTAACCCACATCCACGTACTACTCGCAGCAGCAAGCATATACGGCATTACAACAATCACAACATCAATTTCCGAAACTTGGAAAGTAATGCCGATGTCTGCTATATCTAAACCTGGGTTTGCAGCCGTGTGATTGGTGCTGTGTGCAAATGCGTTTGCATTAATTTGCACGTAGCCAACATTGACTGTCCATAATGATTCCTGTCCTGGCGTGCTTTCAGCAATTTTTTTGACAACAAGTAACACTATAGGCTGAAAGATACTGAAACCTAACAACAGTTTGAACACTGATTCGCGCAAAAGCTGTGCGTGACTTTTGTAAAGACAAGGACAGAACATCAGGTCTTTGCATATCAGCGACTGGGATAGCTGCACACATGCTTGTATGCACTCTAGCAAGTTTTTGCAAAAAAGCATACTGACCATAAAAATCACAACAGCTACTACGTAGTGATTCTCGAATGCGAGAAGCATATACTTGGTCTCGTATATTCTAGCTTGCAGGCCTCAGGAATTTGCATTGATTTCACACACACAAATGTTTATTGTTTTCATGGATTTATTCGTAAGAAAATATTAGTAAAGAAAATAGCGGTTGCTAAAGTCAAAGTGGGCAAAGCTATCTGCCAACGTTTTCCGCTTCGCGTTCCTGAATCTGTTCTTGCGAAGCATTTGCTCCCATGTTTCGTGTCCCAAAATAGCTGCTATGTCCTTTTTCAAACAAAACTTAGGATTTTGCTGCCAAATTCCAAACTGCATGAAATGAAAAGAGTCGACTGTGGCAGGAAGATCCAAAATTTTCCATTTGCTTGCAATGTGCTTTTGATTCACATAAAGTTCATCTTTGCATATAGCACACAAAGCACGGTGATTGGCAGCTACATTGTCATAACTTCTCCACTTTGCAAAACGCTGATGACAATGCATGCATTGCCGAATACACTTGATTACACACAAAACTCGAGGACATAACAGAGTGTCTGCTAGAGGAACATTTGCAAACACAACTATGATAGGTTTTTCCATCTGCAATGTGACAAGCTTGTTGTTATGCACAAAGCTCGTTACTTGCATGCTCACTTTAGCCAATTTTCCTTTGCATGCTTGTGAGCTGATAGAACTCTTCTCGATTGAAAGTATTTTCCATTCCAAGGCGTCGATAGATGCAAATTGTCTTTCAGTTATTGAAAGTATGCTATTAGCTCTCCCGGTCATGTGCACATGCTGCAAAGGCAAATGCAAACTGATACGCATGTTAACCAATGAGCCTGCAATTGGCCTGATGTTAACAGTCCAATTTTGTGCACCATGCTGAGATACATACAGCAAATGTTCATACTGTTGCGTCGAATCATTGTATCGCAAAAGCGACGACTCTTCGTGCTCGACGTGTCCGTAAACCGACCACCATCGAAGACTATTGTTGAAATAATTCGTGTGCAAATCATCGATGTGCTGCAAAAAACTCCGGCACACAAGCGAGCACAGCAAAATTTGTTTCGTGTCCAATTTGTCCAAAATTAAACTCAAAATATCCGATTGTAACATCATTGCGGGAACAATGCTGCTGAAGCGCACTGTGCTTGCTTTGTCTCGCTCTGCTCTGTCTTGTTTTTTCTGAAAGCAAGTTTGCTGTTTTGTTGCATGTTTTGACTTGCGTAGGTGCATTTGCTTTCTTATGTTGGACTTTGCTTACACGTTCTTTTAAAATGTTTTTTTGTTGCAGCTGTTCCAAGAGCTCTTTGTGTAAAGAGAAAGTGTTTGTTTATTGGTACTAAATTTAGTATCCTCTACACTTCCATGTAATTGAGTGTGCTCAGACATGGAAGCCGAAGCGCAGCGCCAGTGCAGCGTCCTCCTCGTGGTTACCCACAGCTTCGCATGCAGCGGTGCTCGGCGGGGCGCCCACAGGTGGCAGGTCCGGCGCTGCCTGCAGCGCTCCTTGCACATGCTGCGCTCCTTCAGCAGGTAGAGCTCCTTCAGCAGGTAGAGCTCCTTCAGCAGGTAGAGCTCCTTCAGCAGGTAGAGCTTCTCCCGCAGCTGGAGCTACTCCCGCAGCTACAGCTCCTCCCGCAGCTGGAGCTACTCCCACCGCAAAAGTCGAACGCGCATACAGCGCGTGCATCAGCAGCCGCAAGCGGCCCGGCGGCCGTGGCACAAGCGGAAGCAGCACCATGCCTATTCGCCGTTGGTTAGGCAAATTTGATGATGGTAAATTTCAAACACTCAGGCGAATGAAAGACTCGGGCGAATTCTACTCAGGCCAAAAACCTCAGGCCAAAATTTCTCAGGCCAAAAACCTCAGGCCAAAATTTCTCATGCGGAAAATAAAAAAAAACTACTCAGGCCAAAATTTCTCATGCGGAAAATAAAAAAAAACTACTC
>Ga0209651_1000393_pt1 | contig 15687 bp, 15 predicted proteins | sample LauGreFBDMM110SN_2_FD_188216 | JGI IMG/M metagenome (GOLD analysis project Ga0209651, IMG submission 188216) | Freshwater lake microbial communities from Lake Michigan, USA - Fa13.BD.MM110.SN (SPAdes) (version 2) | ecosystem: Environmental > Aquatic > Freshwater > Lake | place: Lake Michigan... | reverse complement strand
TAATAGTCACAACAACATCTTGGTCTGGGATTAAATCTTCAGCGCTGAAATCACCTTCACTTGCAATAATGTGGGTGCGGCGCTCATCCCCATACTTTGCAACCAAATCAGCAAGCTCTGTCTTAACAATTTCGCGCTGTCTCTCCGGGCTCACAAGAATCTTATTGAGCTCAACAATGTCAGCCATTAACCCGTCATACTCATCATTAATCTTTTGACGCTCTAACGCAGCAATACGGCGCAGCTGCATATCCAAAATAGCGTTAGCTTGAATTTCATCAACATCTAATAACTTCATCAATCCTGTGCGGGCTTCTTCAGGCGTTGTTGATGCACGGATTAAAACAATAACAGCATCTAAGGCGTCTAGTGCTTTGAGATAGCCTTGCAAGATATGTGTGCGTTTTTCCTTTTCTGCTAAGCGGTACTTAGTGCGACGGACAATTACTTCTACTTGGTGTTCGATGTAGTAACGAATAAATTCATCAAGACGCAATGTGCGAGGCACGCCATCCACAAGTGCCAACATGTTTGCACCAAATGTGTCTTGTAGTTGTGTTTGCTTGTATAGGTTATTAAGAATGACCTTCGGAATTGCAGATTGCTGCAAAACAATTACAAGGCGTTGTCCTAAGCGTTCATTACCTTCATCTCGAACATCTGCGATGCCTTTAATCTTTCCATCTTTAACAAGTTCTGCGATTTTAAGAGCAAGGTTGTCTGGGTTAACTTGGTATGGCAATTCACTAATTACAAGACATGTGCGCTTGTTGATCTCTTCAACCTGAACAACTGCGCGCATTGTGATTGATCCACGTCCTGTGCGATATGCCTCTTCAATACCTGTGCGACCAACAATTAGCGCCTTTGTTGGAAAGTCTGGACCTTTAACAATCTTGATTAATTCATTAAGTAGCTCTTCTTGCTTCATCTCTGGGTGTTCAAGAGAGTAAATAACAGCTTCGCCAATTTCACGCAGGTTATGCGGTGGAATATTTGTTGCCATTCCAACTGCGATACCGGCAGAGCCGTTAACTAAAAGGTTTGGTAAACGGCTAGGTAGAACTGTTGGTTCTTGTGAGCGGCCGTCATAGTTTGGGATGAAATTGACTGTGTCCTCATCGATATCTCGCATCATTTCCATGGCAAGTGAGGACAAACGAGCTTCGGTATAACGCATTGCTGCAGCAGGATCATTTCCTGGAGAACCGAAGTTTCCATTTCCATCAATCAATAAATAGCGAAGTGACCAGTGTTGGGCCAAACGAACTACAGAGTCGTAAATCGCGGTGTCACCGTGTGGGTGGTAATTACCCATAACGTCACCAACAATGCGTGAGGATTTGTAATAACCCTTATCTGGGCGATAGCCAGCGTCATACATTGCGTATAAAACACGGCGGTGAACTGGCTTTAAACCATCTCGAACATCTGGCAGCGCGCGACCGACGATAACTGACATCGCATAGTCAAGATATGAACGTGCCATCTCAACTTGAAGATCTACTGTCTCAATCTTGTCAAAGTTTTCCAGATTGTTTGGGTTTAACTCATCCATTAGATATCTAAGAACCTAACATCTTTTGCATTTCGTTGGATAAATGCACGGCGCTTTTCAACATCTTCGCCCATAAGCACTGAGAACAAATCATCTGCCGCTGCAGCATCATCTAATGTCACACGAACTAATACGCGATGTTCTGGATCCATAGTCGTATCCCACAGCTCTTTTGCCGGCATTTCACCTAAGCCTTTAAAGCGCTGAATTCCATCATCTTTAGGAAGACGCTTTCCCGCTGCAACACCTAGTTCGATCATGCCATCTCGCTCACGATCACTAAATGCATACTCAACAGGTTCTTTACCAGCCCACTTCAATTTATAGAGCGGAGGTTGCGCAAAATAGACATAACCGTGTTCGATTAATGGACGCATGAAACGGAACAACAAAGTTAAAAGAAGTGTGCGGATGTGTTGTCCATCGACATCAGCATCTGCCATCAAAATGATCTTGTGATAACGCAGTTTCTTAACATCAAAATCTTCATGCACACCAGTGCCGAGCGCCGTAATTAACGCTTGAACTTCATTGTTTTGAAGAACGCGATCAATACGTGCTTTTTCAACATTTAAAATCTTTCCACGAATAGGAAGCACTGCTTGATTGCGTGAATCACGGCCACCTTTTGTTGAACCACCGGCAGAGTCACCCTCGACAATATATAGCTCGCACTTTGCCGGATCTGTCCATTGGCAATCAGCTAACTTGCCTGGCATTCCGCGACCTTCAAGTAATCCTTTGCGATTACGGCTGAGGTCACGTGCCTTACGCGCTGCAACACGAGCTGCGGCAGCATCAATGCTCTTGCGAACAATCTCTTTGCCCTCTGCAGGGTTTTGTTCAAACCAACTTGTTAATTCTTCATTCACAATTTTCTGTGTGTATGTCTTTGCTTCAGAGTTACCAAGTTTTGTCTTTGTTTGACCCTCAAACTGTGGGTCTACAAGTTTGATAGAAACAATGGCTGTTAAGCCTTCACGAACATCATCACCTGTTAGGCGGTCTTCTTTTTTTCGAATAAACCCTTGTTCTTCGCCGAACTTATTAACGATTGAAGTTAGCGCGGTGCGGAAGCCTTCTTCATGGGATCCGCCTTCATGGGTGTGGATAGTGTTTGCAAATGTGTACACAGATTCAGAAAAACCCGCATTCCATTGCATTGATACTTCAAGTGAAATCTTGTTCTTTTTATCCTCTGATGCAAAAGAAATAATCGATTTGTGGGTTTCACCGCGCGTTGAATTAAGGTGTTTAACAAAATCTGCAATACCACCGTCATACTCATAGCGAACTGTTAACTGCTCACCCTTTTCATCAACATGCCCGTTACGCATGTCGGTTAGAGTTAAAATCAAACCTTTATTAAGAAATGCCATTTCACGAAAACGTGTTGATAAAACTTCGAAAGAGAAATCTGTTGTTTCAAAGATTTCCTTTGATGGCCAGAATTGAACAGTTGTTCCAGATTCTTTAGATTCATCACCTTTGCGCACGGGTGCTACTGGAACACCAAGTTTGTACTCCTGATACCAAAAACTGCCATCACGTTGAACGATTACTGAAAGATCTGTACTAAGTGCGTTAACAACAGAGATACCAACACCGTGCAATCCGCCTGATACTGAGTAGCCAGCATCGCCGAACTTTCCACCGGCGTGTAGAACTGTGAGAACAACTTCTAGTGCTGGCTTCTTTTCAACTGGGTGGATATCAACCGGGATTCCGCGGCCGTTATCGATTACTTCAACGCCCCCGTCGGCCATAAGGGTGATGTTGATTTCGGTACAATGCCCAGCCAGAGCTTCATCTACTGAGTTATCGACGACTTCATAGACCAGGTGGTGAAGGCCGCGCTCTCCTGTGGAGCCGATATACATTCCTGGGCGCTTACGAACAGCCTCTAGACCTTCTAGGACGGTGATGTTGCTGGCGTTATAGGAGCTCTCAGCCATTGCAACCCCTTTCCTAAAAATCGGTTAAATCAGCCCTGAAGGCTTTTGAAGAGGATAGACCTCTCGGAATGGGCTTATCCTAGTCATAAGTGGCGGTAATAAATAGCCGAAAAAAGCCCTGTGGATGGGTATAGCCGAACTTTGAGCGTGGGGTTGAGGGTTCCTAGTGGCCTAGCTCTAGTTATAGGTGTCACGGGGGCCGCGAGCGTTACGGATCGTGCGGACCCCTTTCTTCCAGGTTGGGGTCTGAGGCCCGATGATCACAAGGCGCTCAATAAGCACCCCAGTAGCATCTTTTTGGATCGTTGACAAAAGATCATTAGAAATTAACTGTAGTTGTGTGGCCCAAGCAGTTGAAGAGCTTTGAATCGTTAAAACATTTTCTAAAATTGAAATTGGTTGTGCGTGTTCTGAAATTTCTGCGCCGACAATTTTTTTCCAATTAACAAAAAGGTTTCCTTCAGCTAACCCCGAGTCCCAATCACGATCTGATACCAAGTCATTTAACACTCCACCAATTAATTCTGGATCTCCTGGTTGTCCAACGCGCATTGTTGGTGCAGGTTTGTTTGGTTTTCTTGTAACACCAGTCTTAAATGATTTAAAAAGATCTAGAGCTAAGTCGCGCTTTGTCATTAACTCTTTCCTTTCTTTACAACACCAGGTGTCACATAATACTTTTGTGTTAACAACTCTTCTGGTAGATCACTTTCAACCGCAGCGGTAATAATTGTTTGCTCTGCTAATTGTGTGGCAGACATTAATTGAATACGACGTGATGTATCAAGTTCTGCAAAGACATCATCTAAAATAAGAATAGGGGAAGAGCCTTCAGATTTTAAAAGGTTAAAAGATCCAATACGTAGTGAAATGGCCATCGACCAGGATTCACCGTGGCTTGCATATCCCTTTGCCGGGAAATCTCCTATTTGTAAATGTAGATCATCGCGGTGTGGGCCGATTAAGGAAACACCACGTTCGATCTCTTGGTAGGCAACCTCTTCTAACCGCGCAGTTAATGCAAAGACGTTGTCATCTATGTTTTTACCAACACCTTCAGTGCTGCACTTATATGAAATAGATGCTGGTTTAACCTCATTAAGATTCGCATAATTCTTGGCGACCCAAGGGTTTAATACTTCGATCAAAGCAATTCTTTCCGCGGTTAATTCTGCCCCTAGTTTGATTAGTTGCTCATTCCAGGGAACAAGTGCTGCAGCAGATGTCCGCGTCTTTAGTAGTGCATTGCGCTGTTTAACTACGCGCTCATAATCGGCGATAACCCCTGCGAGGCGCGGAGTTCGGGTGATAAGCAAGCGATCTAGAAAATCCCTGCGGTTGCCAGGCTCGCCGCGCACAAGATCTAAATCCTCCGGTGAGAAATATACAATTTGGATTGCGCCCAACAACTCTCGCTGGCTTCGAGTTGGGTTTCCATTAATCCGTGCGCGGTTAGCTTTACTTGCGTTGATCTCTAAATCTATTTGTAGGGTGCGGTCATCTCGTTGGACTTCAGCGCGGATAATTGCTTGTTGGTTGCCGAGAGAAATTAGTGGCACATTATTGGCAACACGGTGGGATGAAAGAAACGCCAGATAGATAAGTGATTCGGCGATGTTTGTTTTCCCGGAACCATTGTCGCCAATAAATGTAATGACACCAGGTTCTAGCTCTAACTCCAGTGAGTTATATGAACGAAAGTTGGTGAGAGCCAACTTGTTAATACGCACTAGGTGTCCTTAAAAATATTTTGTTATGACGCGTAACGCATTGGCATTAATAAGTAACGGTAGTTTTCAATTACCGCGCCATCTTTATCGCTCTTACCCATTAAGATTGCTGGTTTGTTTGAACCAGTAAATGAGATTTGAACAAACTTTGTTCCAACCGCATTTAAACCATCTGCAAGAAATGTTGGGTTAAAAGCAATTGAGATTGCCTCTCCGGTTAACAAGATTTCAATTGCCTCAGTTGCTTGTGCTTCTTCACCGGCACCAGCTTCAAGTGAAAGGGTATTGTTAGCAAAATCAAGACGTAGTGGAACTGTCTTATCTGTAACAAGTGCCACGCGTCGAACAGAATCTAAAAGTGTCGCAACCTCAATGAGGGCAGTTGTTGTTACCTCTTGTGGAAGGAGGTGGCGATATGGAGGAAATGTTCCATCCAACATACGCGATGTCATCGTTTTCCCATCGCCTGCAAAACCAGCTAAACGATCATTACTTGTGTTAGGTGCAAAAGAAAGGGAAACATCCTTAGAACCTGTGAGTGATTTAGCAGCATCTGCAATAGTGCGAGCGCGTAGTAGCGCTGTTGTTGAAGTGTTTGGCGCTGTTGGTGACCATTGAATTTCACGGACTGCTAGACGATAGCGATCGGTCGCCGCAAAAGTAACTGTGTCTTCATTGATCTCAATATGCACACCGGTCAGTGTTGGTAGTGAATCATCACGGCCTGCAGCGATCGCAACTTGTGCGACAGCTGTTGCAAATGTGTCACTTGCAACCATTCCTGTTGAATCTGGAAGCTCTGGCAGGTTTGGATACTCATCAACTGAAAGGGTTGGCAATGTGAACTTTGCGCTGCCGCTTGTCACAGCAACACGTGTTCCTTCTAAAACAAAAGTAATTGGTTTATTCGGAAGAGAACGTGAAATCTCCGCAAGAAGCTTTCCTGGTACCAAAACCTTGCCGGGTTCTTTTACCTCAGCTGCACAATGCGCCTTACTTGCTGTTTCAAGATCAGATGCCGATAAGAAGAGTTCATTGCCGGTTGCATTGATAACGATTCCAAGTAGCTCGGTTTTAATTGGACGAGTTGATAGAGAGCGTGAAACCCAGTTAACCCCATCGGCTAACGCTGACTGCTCGACTGTAAATTTCATATCTATCCTCGGCTTTTCTGTAATGTGGAAAGGTTATTCGCGTAACTGGATGTATGTATATAAAGGTAGTCGTAGTAACTAGAGCGATTTTCTGTGGGTAAGTTATAAAAGCCCTGCTCGGTGCGGGGATTGGCTTTGTATAAGGTGTGAATAACAGGTGGATAGATGTGGGTATAACTCTGCTTCATATCTGCCGCACCCTTCCTCCTCATTAATCCACCGAGGTTATCCACGGTGTTGCCCTCATTCTCCACAGTTATCCACAACTTGTCCCCAACTGGGGGTAAAGAGTGGCAATTCGGACAAATAGCCCAAATCAACCGCGATCTATCTCGCTTGCTGCTTAATTCTGGTGGTGAGTTCGTTGACCTGGTTATAGATCGAACGACGCTCAGCCATCAGTTGACGGATCTTTCTATCGGCGTGCATAACCGTTGTGTGGTCACGTCCACCAAATGTTTGGCCGATCTTCGGCAAGGAAAGCTCTGTGAGCTCTCGGCATAAATACATCGCAATCTGTCGAGCATTAACTAACACTCGAGAGCGAGATGTTCCACATAAGTCATCAATTGTCAGACTGAAGTAGGCCGCGGTTTGAGCCATGATGGTTGCACCAGTAATTTCTGGGTTAGATTCATGAGGAATTAAATCCTTTAAAACAATTTCAGCCAGCGATAAATCAACACTCTGGCGATTTAAAGAAGCAAAAGCTGTGACGCGAATTAACGCACCTTCAAGTTCGCGAATGTTTGTTGAAATCTTGCTCGCAATATATTCAAGAACATCATCAGGTGCGTTCAACTTATCTTGGGCGGCTTTTTTGCGAAGAATTGCAATACGTGTTTCTAACTCAGGTGGTTGAATATCTGTAATCAAACCCCACTCAAAACGAGAACGCAGACGATCTTCCAAAGTTGTTAACTGCTTTGGTGGTCGGTCACTTGAGATAACAATCTGCTTATTCGCGTTATATAAAGTGTTGAAGGTGTGGAAGAACTCTTCCTGTGTGCGCTCTTTATTTTCCAAGAACTGAATATCATCAACTAATAAAATATCTAGATCACGGTAACGACGTTGGAAAGCAGAGGCCTTATCATCACGAATAGAGTTAATAAAGTCGTTTGTGAACTCTTCTGATGAAACATACTTAACACGCACATTTCCATAGAGTTCTTGGGCATAGGCACCAATAGCGTGTAACAAGTGAGTTTTACCTAAACCAGATTCACCGTAAATAAATAAAGGGTTATATGCCTTGGCAGGTGCCTCTGCCACTGCAACAGCGGCTGCGTGTGCAAAACGATTTGATGCACCGATAACAAAAGTTTCAAAAATGTAGCGAGGGTTTAAAGTCGAGGTCTCAGCAGATTTTGAGAGTGGTGAGTCATCGCGGCCCATGCCAGTTTTTGGAGTAACAAACTCAACATCAACATCTTGGGATGGCGCGGTGGCAACTTCCAAAGTCTCATCAACAGTTACTGCAATATTTGTGGTTGATCCAAGCTCACGAGTTAAAACATCACTAACAACAGTGCGCAAACGACTTTCTAAAACATCTTTTGCAAAAAGATTAGGTGCTGCAACCAATAAAGTTGTTTGATCATCGTTGTGAAGAAGACCTAATGGTTTTGTTAACTGCAAAAATGCTCGGTGTTGCGGCGCATTGATCGCAACTTCCTCAATTACACGGCCCCACAGGGTGGGTAGCTCAACTTCTATAACGCTCACCAAGGCCTCAATTCCATAGAAAAACTCATCCACAGGGTTATCCACAGCCTGTGGTCTAAACCCCAGGTTGAGCCCTGTATATCCCCCCACAAGTGATTTACCTGTGGAGGGGGAGTGAAAAGTAGAGCGATTTGGTGAAAAAAGCAACTGGTTATCCACAATCTGGACCACCCAGCCTAAACCCAGCCCTCAGTTTGACCCGCTTATCCCCAGACCTCTACCGTTACACCCTTGCTTCCCCCATATTTCTGGCCCTGAGTAAAAGATCTGTATTAGGAGTTTTCAATGACAAAGCGCACCTTCCAACCCAACACGCGTCGTCGTGCCAAAAAGCATGGCTTCCGTGCCCGTATGGCAACCCGTGCAGGCCGTGCAGTACTTGCTGCTCGTCGCGGCAAGGGTCGCGCCAAGCTCTCTGCATAAGAGTTCATAACCGATACCCGTGCTTGCAAAAAGCGCACGCCTTACTGAGAGCGCCGATTTCGCGCGCGCAACAAAGAGTGGTTTGAGATTTTCAACCCAAAACTTTGTCGGATATCTCTACCCAACTAATTTAGATCAACCTGCTCGCGCAGGATTGATTATCAGTAAAAATGTTGGTGGCTCTGTAACAAGACACCGCATTGCTCGCAAAGCACGTCATGCGCTGCGAGAGATCTACCCACAACTACCAACCGGTGGCTTGTTGGTGGTTCGAGCTCTTAACAGCGCGCAAGAGGCAGATGTTGCGCAAGAGATCACAAAGATTGTCGGAGAACTCCTAAAAAAATTCTCCGAGAAGGCTAACCAAAAGTGAGGCGGTTATTGATCACACCTATCAAGGTGTATCAAAAATGGATCTCACCAATGTTTGGGCCACGTTGTAAGTATTACCCGTCATGTTCTTCATACGCCGTCACAGCAATTGAAAACTACGGACTCAAAGGTATTGCAATGAGCACCTGGCGTTTATTGCGTTGTAATCCATGGTCACACGGTGGTGTTGATTATGCAGTTCCGAAAGAGAAGGTAGTTATTTAATGGATGGCATCCTAAACCCCTTATATATCGCTGTTTCTTGGGTAATTGTTTCAATCCACAATTTACTAACCCCATTCTTTGGAACCGACAGCGGTGTCTCATGGTCACTAGCAATCATCGGTCTCGTAATCATTATTCGTATTATTTTGATCCCACTCTTTGTTAAGCAAATCAAAAGCCAGCGCGCATTAACCGCCCTTCAACCACACATGAAGGATATTCAAAAGAAGTACAAGGATGATCGCACGAAGCAATCAGAAGAGATGATGAAGCTCTACAAAGAGCACAAGACAAACCCGCTCGCCTCATGTTTTCCTATCTTGGCTCAAGCACCAATCTTCTTTGCCTTGTTCACAGTTCTAAACGGAATTGGAAAGGTCCCAGTCGATGCAAAAGGAGTCCTAACAACAGAGGATGGAATAAGCGCAGCACAAGCTGAGTTCTTTGGCGCCCCAATTTCGCAAACATTCTTAGGCTCAGATAATGGAACTGTAAAACTTGTAACAATTATTCTCATTGCATTTATGTCATTAACGACATTTACAACCCAGCGTCAGTTAATGACAAAGGGAATGCCAAAGATGGATTCATCAAATAATATGATGTTGCAACAACAAAAAATTATGTTGTATGCATTCCCAGTTATTTTTGCAATCACTGGTGTTAACTTTCCAGTTGGTGTTTTGATTTATTGGTCAACGACAAACTTATGGACATGGGGACAGCAGTACTACGTTATTAAGCGAAACCCAACACCAGGATCTCCGGCATTTGAAGAGCTTCAACGAAAGCGCAATAAGAAAAATAGGGTAGCTGAGAGCAGCGACCCAAATGAGAACTCTGAGGGCACAACGATCGAAGAAAAAGGTCAGCGCCAGCAGCCAAAAAAGAAGAAAAAGAAGAAGTAGAAGTAGACAAAACGGACTTATTACTACAATCCCGACAAAGGGGGCATCATGGCAAAAGTGAAGAGTGAAGCAGTTGTTGAAGTGGCAGAGGTCGTTGAAGCAACTGAGGCTGTAGAAGCAAAAAAAGCGCCCAAAGGCGTGGCACGTCTAGAGGAAGAGGGCGACATCGCCGCTGACTACCTAGAAGCACTCCTTGACATCGCAGATCTTGATGGCGACATCGATATTGATGTTGAAAACGACCGTGCAGCCCTGGCTATTGTCGGCGGAAAGCTGAGCCACCTCGTGGGTTCAAGTGGAGAGGTTTTGGATGCTATCCAGGAGCTCACACGCCTTGCTGTGCAAACCTCAACCGGAGATCGCAGCCGTTTAATGCTGGATATTGATGGATTCCGCGCTGGGCGCCGCACAGAGCTCAAGAAGTTGGCCGAGGATATGGCTGAAGAGGCAAAGACAACTGGTAGTTCAATCAAGTTGAAGCCAATGAACGCCTTTGAGCGCAAAATTATCCACGACACAATCCAGGATCTAGGCCTCAGTAGTGAGTCTGATGGCGAAGATCCAAACCGTTTCGTAGTTATCTATCCAGCCTAAATCCGTGGAGGTTTCACGTGAAACCCTCATCGCGAGGCATTTTCCAGATGTTGAGCGGGTTCACGCCTACGCCAAATTCCTAGAAACAGCGGGAATTGAGCGTGGATTGATTGGTCCCCGCGAGGCTGACCGCATCTGGGAGCGCCACATCTTTAACTGCCTACCCATAACCACCCTTTTCACAGAAGGTGCCACAGTCTTTGATATCGGCTCTGGGGCAGGCCTTCCTGGAATTGTTATCGCCTTGGCCCGCCCAGATCTGAAAGTCACCTTGATTGAGCCCCTTGAGCGCCGCGTGGAGTTTCTCCAAGAGGCAGTTGAGGGACTTGATATTGAGGTAATCCGCGGCCGATCACAGGATGTGAAGGCAACGGCGCACTATGTAACAGCCAGAGCGGTAGCTCCACTCGAGAAGTTAAAGAAAATCAGCTGGCACCTTTTAAAGACCAACGGCTCATTACTAGCCATGAAGGGCGAAAAAGCCCACGAAGAGATGAAATCTGTGCCAAAAGCGATCCTCCATGAGGTAAATCTGGAGGGAATTGAGCTCAGCCGCATAGTTGAAGTTAAAAAAGGTGCTTAACTACCCACGTGAATGATTCACGTGAAACAAAGAAGGTAGTTGGCACCCGCCGTCTAAAAGAGGCGATGGCTAAACCCGCCTCCCTGCGAATCCTCACCGTAGCCAACCAAAAGGGCGGGGTCGGCAAAACCACCACCACCGTCAACCTAGCTGCAGCTCTTTCTATGGGTGGGCTCAAAGTTGTCGTTATTGATCTAGATCCGCAAGGGAATGCATCAACCGCCCTTGGTGTTGAGCACCAAGAGAACGCAGGAATTTATGAAGTGTTGATGGGTGATTCAACAATGTCACAAGTAATTCAAAAAGTTGCTGGCTTTCCCTCACTTGAATGCGTTTCATCGAGTACCTCACTTGCACAAGCAGAGATTGAACTTGTTCCCATGGTTGCACGTGAGATGCGTTTAAAAGAGGCAATCGAAGAGTTAGTTGCAGATCGCGCAGCAGTCGGTGAAACAATCGATTACATCTTCATTGATTGCCCACCATCACTAGGTTTATTAACAATTAACGCATTCACGGCTGCAAAGGAAGCTTTAATTCCAATTCAATGTGAGTACTACTCACTTGAAGGATTGTCACAACTATTAAAAACATTTGAACTAGTAAAAAAGCGTTTGAATCCAACGCTAAAACTTTCAACACTTGTATTAACAATGTTTAACAACACAAACCTTGCAAATGATGTCGCCAATGAAATTAGAAAACACTACCCAAATGAGTTAATTGATATTCCAATTCCTCGCACAGTGCGCGTTTCAGAGGCGCCAGGATTTAAACAAACTGTAATGACATATGATCCTGTTTCACCAGGTGCGGTTGCATACATGGCTGTTGCCAGAGAGTTAGCAGAGCGCGGAAAACCTTTTGATTCAAATGTTGTTTCAATAAATTACAAACGTGAAGGTGAGATCGCTTAATGGCACGTCGTGGCGGACTAGGAACAAACCTAGATGCATTAATCCCAACATCATTAACGGTTGGTGACCAAGAGGTTGGACAACAAAATGAAGTTGCTATCAGTGCGATTTCACCCAACCCACGCCAACCTCGAAGACACTTTGATCCTGTTGCACTGGATGAATTAATTGCATCAATAAAAGAAATAGGAATTTTACAACCACCTGTCGTGCGCCAAACAACTCCCGGCAAATATGAATTAATCATGGGAGAGCGTCGTTTCCGCGCAGCAAAGGCTGCTGGATTAACAACCATTCCTGTCATTATTCGTCAAACACCAGATAATGAACTATTGCGTGAAGCGTTAATCGAAAACATTCATCGCAGCCAACTCAACGCACTTGAAGAAGCTGCGGCATACTCACAACTTCTCACAGATTTTAATTGCACACATGATGAGCTGGCACAAAAACTTGGACGATCTCGCCCGCTAATCTCAAACACAATCCGTTTAATGAACTTGCCAACATCTGTTCAACAAAAACTTATTTCTGGTGTTTTATCGGCTGGTCATGCACGCGCATTACTCGGATTAAGTGATGCGGGCACAATTGAAAAACTCGCCACACGAATTATCAGTGAGGGCCTATCTGTCCGTGCTACAGAGGAAATTATTTCTTCAGGTGCGCCAAAAGGACAATCTGCTAAAAAGCCTAAGCAGACTAAATCTGCTAGCCCCGAACTACAGGAAATTGCAGAACGTATTGGAGACGCACTAGATACCCGTGTTTCAATTCAAGGCAGCGCGAAAAAAGGAACAATTATTATTGAATTTGCTGGAGCAGAGGATTTGAAACGAATTACAAAGGTGCTGGAAAACTAACCCTTTAACTCAAAGCCTTTACGACTTGCCATCTCCTGCTTAATAACCCCACCAAGTGCTTTCACACCCTCGCGGATACGCTCTGGTGTTGGATAGCAATAAGACAAGCGAAGTGACCATGAACCAAAACCATCTGCATAAAACGCGGTTCCTGGAACATAGGCAACCTTGGCAACAATCGCCTTAGGCATCATTGCTGTCGTATCAATTTCTGGTGGCAAAGTGACCCACACATAAAAACCACCGCCAGGCTTTGTCCATTGCGCAGTTGCTGGAAAGTGCTCATCCAATGCTTCCAACATCGCATCGCGGCGGACCTTATAGAGCTCACAAAATGATGCGATCTGATCGCGCCATGGTTGATCAGCTAAGTAACTAGAAATAGTTAACTGTGTGAAGTTTGAAGGACACAGGATTGAGGATTCGCTGGCGATAACTAATTTTTCCTTCAATGAAGGTGGCACTAGCGCCCAACCCACACGCAATCCAGGTGCGATCGTCTTTGAAAATGAGCCTAGATAGATCACATTTTCAGAATCTTCAGCACGCATTGCATTAGGTGATGGCTTATCAAAGCCCAACAAACCATATGGATTGTCTTCAACAACAAAAATCCCTGCTTCGCGGCAGATGGTCAAGATTTCTGTGCGACGCGATGCGGGTAGTAAAACACCACTTGGATTTTGGTAGTTAGGAATTGTGTATAAAAACTTAATTTTACGCCCTGCCGCGCGCACGCTTTTAATTGCTTCGGCAAGTGCTGATGGAACTAATCCATTCTCATCTGTTTCAACGTGAACTACAGCTGCTTCATACTGATGAAAAGTTCCGAGTGCGCCAACATATGAAGGTGCTTCTACGAGAACAACATCTTGTGGATCTAAAAAGATGCGTGAAATAAGGTCTAACGCTTGTTGTGATCCAGTTGTAATTAAAACATCATCAGGGTTTGCGCGAATTCCTTCAAGTGCCATAACTTCACAGATCTGCTCGCGAAGCTTTGGATGTCCTTGACCATTTCCATACTGCAACGCTTCTTGTCCATTATTGCGAACAAGATTATTAACAACATCAGCCATCATTCCCATAGGAAGTGCTGAAAGATTTGGCATGCCACCTGCGAGTGAAACAATTTCTGGGCGGGATGCAACAGCAAAAAGAGAACGAATCTCACTTGGCTTCATGCGTGCAGCCCTTGATGCAAATCTTTCCTCAAGATTTTGAGGCGCACCTGTTGAAAAGCGCTGCGTTATCTCTGACATGGGCTAAGTCTGTCATACCCAAGGGAATGCTTGAGTGTGAATTAGCGGCGGATGCCGGCTTTGCGAAGATCAGAGATGCGCAAAGTTCCAGTTTTTGCATCATCTTCAGCAGCTAAATAAAGACGCTGAATCGCAATAACCAAGGCTTCGGCGATCACATCACGAAAATCGGGACGGGAAAGGCGGGCCAAATCACCGGGGTTGCTTACATACCCCAAATCAATTCGAACAGTTGGCGCCATTGTCATGCGCAGTAAATCCCACGTTTTCGCATGGGTGCGGCAATTTGTTAGATCGGTACGAGCACATATTTCTCGTTGCACCAAGGAAGCAAATCGTTCACCGACAATTGAGTGCACACCGTGAGCGTCACTGCCATAGAAATAAGTTGCCGCGCCATGCGCTTTCTCATTTGAGTAAGAATCAACGTTTAGAGAAATCATTAAATCAGCGCTACTTTTATTACTAAATGTAATTCGTTCAAGTTCAGATGGATTATTTGTGGCACCACGTGTTAAGAAAACAGAAGCACCTAGTGCCAGTAGGCGACCTTCTGTGCGAACAGCGATATCATAAACAAGTTGATCATCACCATCTGGATTTAAAACTATAACTTTATTTGCAAGTGCTGGGCCGCGACTTTGTTGCATCGCATTTTGGCGAAGTGTTGAAGGCACTCCCCCTGAAACAATCTTTGTTAAGCGAATCAGCGCGATGATTGTTGCTGGACCGCACTTACCGTCAATGGTTGCTCCGACAGATTTTTGGAAATCTTTAACAGCTATTTCAGTTCGCGGACCATAAATTCCATCAACGCGACCACAATCAAAACCCATCTCAGTTAAGCGAGATTGCAATGCAGCAATATCATCGCCATGCATTAATGGTGGCTCTTGCAGATATAGCGAGCGATCTCCGATCTTCCATTGCGCCTCTTCTAATGCGCGCGCAGTGACCGCATCAACAAAACCCGTGACATCAAGGCCACGGGCTTGTTGAAATGAGCGGATCTCCGACTCGGTTAAATCTGACATGGGTTTATACGAGGAAGCTTTCTAACTCTTTGAGTAGTGCTGGCTTTGGCTTTGCACCAACAATCTGCTTTACAACTTCACCGTTAACAAATACATACATAGATGGAATTGATGTAATTCCATACTTCATGGCAATTGCAGACTCTTCATCAGTGTTGAGCTTTACGATCTTTAGCTTTGCGCCATGCTCATCTGAAATTTCCTCAAGAATTGGCCCAACAGCACGACATGGACCACACCATTCAGCCCAAAAATCAACCAAAACAGGGGTGCTGCTCTTTAGAACATCTGCATCAAATGATGCTGTTGTTACCTTGCTTGTTGCCATCGTATTACTCCTTATTCGTGTTAGTTAAAGATTACTAGTGGGCTAAGAATTTT
>Ga0209651_1000390_pt1 | contig 15756 bp, 14 predicted proteins | sample LauGreFBDMM110SN_2_FD_188216 | JGI IMG/M metagenome (GOLD analysis project Ga0209651, IMG submission 188216) | Freshwater lake microbial communities from Lake Michigan, USA - Fa13.BD.MM110.SN (SPAdes) (version 2) | ecosystem: Environmental > Aquatic > Freshwater > Lake | place: Lake Michigan... | reverse complement strand
CCTTTGGAGCAAGCATATTTCCTGACAACCAGTTTCCCATTGTCAATCGTGTGAGCTCTGTCTTTAATCTCCATGCACCGAATGCATTTGCAAGAAAGCCCGCGTTGACCCATTCTCTCTTGAATCACATTTCTCAAATTAATTATTTTGTTGTATCCGGCTTCAATGGACCCCGATGGAATATCGCGAATCAGTCTCTCAATTCTGATCCATGGATGAATCTTTGATTTAAAGTTTATACAAACTTCCACCAAATCATTGACGTTTTTCTCCGCATAAGGAACGTAATCTCCGTTTTGATACCAATCATGAATGTCACTCTTAATAATCAAATCGTCCGACTCGGATTTTATCACCGCACAAGGGTAAACCTTCCAGTCATCCGATTGCAAATCGGGGTCTTCTAATAGTTCGTTAAACATCTCAGTGTCCAACTGAGGAGAAGACCCCGGTAAATCCGGCATCCAATGCGTGACAACTTTTAGCCCGACACCCTTTAAACGCCGCAATGCTTGTTTCATGTTCTTTTTCGTACAACCGCGCTTGATTTTCAATAAAATATCATCATGTGTGCTTTGACCGCCTAATTGAACACGAGTAACACCGTATTCAAGATATTCAATGAGAGCCGTGTCAGTTACATAATCCGGTCGCGTTTCAATGGTCAGACCAATTACGCCGAGAAGTGATGTTTGGTTTATAGCCTTTTCCTCTTCAATGGATAACATGGGTCTCTTCAATTTTTCGGTAAAGATATTAAAATGATAATATATTTCATTTATAACCTGGTCTCTATAAACCTTTGGCATGACATCCCATGTTCCTCCCGAGAGAATCACTTCTATCTTCTTCTTTTGACCGTCTTGTTTTAAATTCCCCGTGTACAAATAAGCAGTAATACGATCACGGATTTGGTCGCCAATATCAAATGCGTGTCGCGTGGCCCGCCGCATGGCCGGTTCCGTTGAAATATAAGACTTCGGCTGAGTTGGGACACCATCCCGGTTTGTTTCTGTGGGACAATAGGCGCATTTTTCTGGGCATGAAAATTTAATAGTATCACCGGGTTTCGTGACAATTGTGACAACCAAGACACCGGATTCGGACCGCATTACTCGTTTGATCAAGTATCGTCGTGTTTCATGATTTATAGCAAAATGTTTATAATGTTTTTCATATACGATGCGCATCTGTGTTTTAGAAGGATGCATTCTGTACTTTCTGGAAAGTCGTCGGATTTCATTATCCAGGTCTTCCACGTCGGGTTTTATATTTGGTAGACCAATGGTTTTTATGAATTCTTCTACAAAGGGAATCAAGGATTGTTCTTCATATTGATGTGGTTTAACCGGGACAATATCTTCAATCTCCATTTTTTTCTTTTTACAAATGTAATATCTGACAAAAGCAAAATCAATTTTATCGCAATAATTAAATATTAAATGGAAGTATAATATAAGTTAGTAAGAATGAGTTCATTTAGAAAATATGGAGGTATGAATTATGCTGCGAAAAACAATATTGTTCATAACCAATATTCTAATTCAGACAATTTAACAGTGTCCACGTTTTTAGGACAAGAAAATTCCAAGATTGTGAGTCTGAGTCACATTGATATGAATTATAACTCACTGATGAATACTGGAGAAATTTATTTTAGTGATGGAACATCACTTTCAAGCGGGAATACAAGGGGACCTCAAGGTCAAAAGGGGGATACGGGGGCTCAAGGTCCACAAGGAGTTCAAGGTGTTCAAGGACCACAAGGTTTAAAAGGAGATCAAGGTATCCAAGGAGTTCAGGGCCCACAAGGTTTAAAAGGAGATCAAGGACAAGTCGGGCTTACAGGACCACAAGGTCAACAAGGTCAACAAGGTCCTCAAGGACCACAAGGTTCAAAAGGAGATACCGGAGCACAAGGCATACAAGGACCAGCCGGAACTATATCTAACACAACAGGAGATTTTACTATAGGAACTCCTTCATATGTTTCCGTTACTACGACCGGATCTCCAGTTTTAAGATCATATGGAAAATATGCGTGTTATTTTTTTACAACAGCTGGAACTATAAATTTTACTACAAGTAACTCTAATTCAGTCAATGTAGGTTATATTGTGGTTGGAGGAGGGGGATCCGGCGGAGGTGTAGTATCCAATGGTAATTCTAATAGTAGTGGAGGAGGAGGTGGAGGGGGAGGAGAAGTATTAAAGTCGGTTATTCCGGTTAAAAATTCACCTTCTTTTACTTTTTCAATTAATTCTGTTGGAGTCGGTGGATCTTCAACTAATTATCAAAATGGAACTAATGGAACAAATAGTACATTGGTTTTACAGGACAAAATAAATATAATAGCTACGGGAGGATCTGGAGGAAATACGGGGGGTGACATATTGGCAGAAAATCAACCGGGCGGATCAGGAGGGTCTTCTAATGGACAGGGAGAAACAAATGCTTCATTTATTGGATATGGTGGATATGGATATGGTGGACCTACTGATACATCTAAAAATGATGGGTATGACAATTTTAATGATAAAACTCTAATATCGGGCATAACTTTCTGTTTAGGAAATGGTGGAGGAGGAGGTGATCTCGGTGGAACTAATAATGTTGACAGGAGTACTGGCGGAAATCCCGGTGGTTATAATTTTATAACTCCATATCAAGGGGGAGGATATGGTGCACAACAAACAGACAATAATGCTAAATATGACGCATTATCAACTGATGTAAACTCGCTTAATTCAAATCAAGCAACCACAATATATTTTGGTGGTGGAGGAGGTGGTGGTAAATCTATAAACGGTACAAATAATCAATACATTGGAAAAGGAGCAAATGGAGTTGTAATAATTTATTATGATACTTCCTTATATCCTCCACCAGCAATCTTAACTTTATACGGAAATATGAATTGCAGTGGAACTATTACAGCGCAATTATTTAATACCACATCGGATTATCGCATTAAAGATAATGTTGAACCCATCGGAAAATCTACAACGGTTGATGAATTAAATCCGGTTACATATATCAATAAACTCTCCGATAAACTTGATATTGGGTTTATAGCTCACGAAGTCCAAGAAGTATATCCATTTTTAGTTTCTGGAGAGAAAGATGGAGAGAACCTACAATCACTCAACTATATTGGACTTATTGGAATATTGGTAAAAGAAATACAAGATTTGAAAAAACGTCTGTCATTATTAGAATCAAAATAATCAATAAATGCTTGTGAAAAATTGATCCAATAATACTACAAAGTATATAGTATTATTCCTAAATCCATGCAAAAGCCCATCTTGCATCCTACCCTTTCCTCTTTCAATTCTCATCCAAGAGATGCCCACATCATATTTGAAGAGGTCGGACACAAGTACACCATTACGGTGGACCCCGATTCATCATATACATCTGTCACCACCTGGAACCACAGTCACTTTCCCAAGTTTGACGCAGACGGTGTTATTGCATCTATGATGCGCGGCCGCAATTGGAATGAGAATAACAAATACTGGGGTAAAACCGCGGAGCAAATCAAGCAACAATGGTCTGATAATGCTGCATCTGTCAGCGGCGCTGGCACAGACATGCACTATAATATTGAGTGTTTTATGAATCATCCAACGATGAAACCGCCATATACCCACAAACAATTGTTGGACGATTATTATCAAACGGTGTCGGAGCCAGAGGATAGGGACCAAACCCCCGAATGGAATTATTTCTTGAAGTACGCAGAGGACCTTCCAGATTTCACTCCTTATCGCACGGAGTGGACGATTTACGACGAGGAACTGAAACTCGCCGGATCTATTGATATGGTTTATCAGAAGCCAAACGGAAGTCTTATGATTTACGATTGGAAGCGATGCAAAGATATTACGAAAATTAATACCTTTAACAAGTATGCTACAACGCAATGCATTTGTCAATACCCGGATTCCAATTTTTGGCACTATTCTCTTCAACTGAATACATACAAGGCTATCCTACAAAAAAAGTATGGCATGCAGGTGGATGAGTTGTGTTTAGTTCGTCTTCATCCGGATAGCGAAGAGTATGAACTGTTGCCTATTCCTGATTTGTCGGAAGATGTAGCTGACCTATTTGCTTTGCGAAAGAAGGATGTGGAAAACGGGACCCACATAATTGTAAAACACTAAAACAATATAGAACTATTTCGCCTTGTACATATATCCAAAGAAAATGATTGAAACTCTATGTAATATATACTTTATTGCGTGTGCCAGCTATATTGGATATGCGGTTGTATACGAATTTTTTATGACATTTGGATACGTAACTAAAACCGAAGAATGTTTGGCCGATTTATTTGAAGCTGTAAAAGAGTATTTGGATGTTGTTCCAAACGACGTAATTGAATCAACACAAAAGACCCATAAACGATCGTTTTTTCTTGGAGCATTATTTAACGTAATTGAACGTTTTCTTGGAATTGAAGATGACCATAAAGATAACCACGTTATTCCAGAAAAACCCGAAATTCCCTTTGTAGAAAAATACTTGAAAGAGTTCAAAGAAATGCCCGATCCGTGTGAAGAATTATCTACCGAGAAACTGGATTCCTTGAAAAATAATATTGTAATGGAGCTAACCCCTCTTGGAAATGTAATTATGTATTATGATGCAGACAAGGAGTCATTTTCTTATTATAGCGACTCTACAATTCCTTACCGTTATTTGGAAGTTATTGGTCGCAAGTATGTAATTACCTTTCAATGCAAGCAGTTGTTTTTAGATATGGCTGAAGTTTTGAAGGAAGCAGAAACAAAGAAACAACTGAAAAAGGATGAGGCCGCAGAAGAATCAAAACAATCTGTCATCTCAGATGAAGTTGTAAAAAAGAAGAGTGTATTTGCAAAGTTTAAGAGTTATAATACAGATAACTCCAAGTCTGTAGTTACTGAATCAACACCAAAGAAGAATGCCGTTTCTATAAAGCAAAAAGTTAACGAAGACGCGATTCTTAAAGAAAAGGTGAATCGTTATACGCATTATGGTAAGCTGTCCAATTTTTCCTTTTTGAAAAAAGCTTTAAAAACGGTTGGTAAACTGACGTTTTCCGAGTTTAAAATACGCAACACTCTTAAGAATCCAATGGAACATCAGAAAATTCCGAGAGGGTTTGAGAAGAATCATCTGGACGAAGAAGAGAAGAAAGATGAGAAGGAAGAGAATCTTCTTCACGAAGAAGAGACGGAAGACGAGACGGGAGAGAATCTTCTTCACGAAGAAGAGACGGAAGACGAGACGGGAGAGAATCTTCGGGAAGACGAGGAGAAAGACGCTGTAGGGGAGAATCTTGTTCACGAAGAAGAGGCGAAAAGTTTGGAACAGGAAGTTCTGATGCACCAACTCTCTGGGATTCAGTTAGAGGTATGAATTCAACTGGTCTTCCATCGGTATAGATGTGTAAATCCCCGATCTTTTTAAAATAAGGATACGCGGATGCATTGATTTGTCTATTTGATTCAGAATTTACAATAATGTTCAATTTCTCAAATGCGTCTTCTACATTATGAATGACATCTTTTGTTGAATCGGTTTCCATTTCTTTTGTTCCATACATAGTATCATATTTTACATTGTAAATAAAATTAACTAAATCGTCTTTCAATACAGTTTCTGGATATTGTTCAAGATAATTACGAAAGAACTCCCTTATATTAAATAAAAGTCGTAAATCGTGACTTTTATTTCTTTTTTGAGAGCTAATAAAAAAATTACGCCCTTCTTTTTTTTCTTTATCTAAAAAATTATATCCGTTATTTAATCCACAATTTCTTGCAGATCCAGTAGATTTCTTCTTATGCCTGGTTCTGTACGCTATACGTTTTATTTTTGCCTCTTCCGTTTCATTGCATTCTTGTTTTTCGCATAAAGCATTATACAGAGATAATGAATTATTTTCAGGTGTCTCATTAAAAAAACATCGTCCATAATCTATAATTTTTACAAGATACCGTGATTTAAACGATGTGGTCGGTTTGTCAGGTAAATGATAATGATATTCTATAAAGCCATTATCTATTGGTTTATATAATAAAACATTTCCTGTATGTAAATCATAATGGGTAAACTTATTTGCCAAAAAGGCCAATGGCATATAAATTTGATACAGTATTAACAAAAGTTCTTGGTTTATAAACAAAGGTTCTTGGTTTATATCAAGAAAAACTAATTTCAACATTTCATGTAAATTTTTTGCATCCTTTATATGTTGAACTAATACGCACAATTTATTGAAATGTAAACAGGACTCTGATAAAAACATCGGATTTTCTGGTTTCATTTCTTGCAAACCTGTTTTAAAATTACTTTTGGGAGTATTAAATGTAAATTGTTGTTTCTCAAGATTATTGTATAGACTGTCATTAATATACCTGAATATTCCGTACGTTTCTAAAAAACATGGATACATTTTTCCCATTTTATTCAAAAACTCTCCTACAATATACTCATATGCTAAATTATCAGAATTACTATTATATTCACTTGTTTCAAGTGGTTCTTTCCTAATAGACGATTTAAGGATTGTATATGCAATATAATCTTCCCTTTTGTATTTAAGTTCTGAGACAAACCCATTATTTCCTCTTGATAATCGCCATACATCAGGTATACAATAATCAAAAGACGAGAACCCATTGAAAAACTTTTTTATTTTTTCATTTTCGGTACCAAATGCAATACATACACCGGAATCACTGCATATGCTTTTTAGGAAGTTTGCAGTCATTTTTGGTCTACGTTCCGGGTTCATAATAAATTTCTTTATTTTTTCACCAGGAAAAAGTACCCCTCCCCTTTTTCTATACTTTCTTGTTGTTCTTTTTATTGTAGTATTCCTTTTTTGTTTACCTATTTTTTTTCTGGAATGTCTATATTTTTTTGATTTCATATATAACTTGCATAAAATAAAAACTTGGTTTATTATAGGACAAACAAAATGAATGCCGGATCACAACAAACAAATCAAATAGACCAAACAACCCAACTAAACCAAACAAACCAAATAGAAAAGAATGTAGAAGCTGGACACCCCGGACTATCTCCCGCTATTAAAAATGCATTTGGCGCCGTGACTGGTGCCGCAGAGCAAGCAGCCATCTATGCATTGGAAAAATTAAGTTCTTTTTTAGGAACAGATCTTACAAATAAGGATTCTGTAAATGAAAAGTTGGAGGAAATAAAACAAATTGTATCGGATCCAGAAATACGACAAAAGTTGATGTTAATTGCTGTCGCTGCAAAACCAGCATTACAAAAATTCACAGAAGAAATTGTTGAAGCGGTTACAAAATCTGCCGATAAAATTGGACAAGGAGCTGTAAAAGTTATTTTAAATACACTGGAAGAAATTCCTGGTGTAGGGGTTCTTATTGGGACAGCTCGTTCTGCGGATACAATTGCTCAAACATTTCAGTCTGTAGGAAACACTTTTGCTGAAGTTACGATGTCTGCGTCAGATGCTATAAATGAAACCAAACAAAATATGGTAAACATTATGAATACGAAAATTCCTTCTTACAAGATGCCAGAAGTTCCAAAGATGTCTTCTTACAAGATGCCAGAAGTTCCAAAGATGTCTTCTATTCCAACGATGTCTTCTTACAAGATGCCAGAAGCACCAAAATCTTTACGCGAATTACACTCTGCGATGAAAGGAGGACAACGTCGCCTAACCCAAAAAAAATCTCGTATATTAAAAAAAATCAGAAAATCTATTAAAAAATTTCACGATACGACGTATATTCCAAATTTATATTTACGAAAAAGATCCCGTAAAAACAAGCGTTTCATGCTATAATTTTTTTTATTATTGTCTCTTATATTCAAATTATTGATGAATGAGATACCAAACCATGTAGCATATATTGTAGATGGTAATGGTCGCTGGGCATGTAAAAATAATTTAGAGAGAAGCGACGGTCATAAACAGGGAGCAAGTATTGCATTCAATATTGTTAAAAATACGTTTGATGAAGGATCAAGATACGTTACATTATATTTATTCAGTATGGAGAATTGGGAGAGACCTATAAAAGAAGTTGACTATATTATGGAACTTTTAGAAAAATTTTTACTTGAAAATGGTGATAAATTAAAGGAAAATAATATAAATATTCGGATAATTGGTAAAATTGATAAGTTGTCATCAACTATTCAAAAAATAATATTACACTATAATTCAGAAGAAGTTAGGGGTAGTGTTTTAATTTTAGCACTATCTTACAGTGGACGATATGATATTATTGAAACATGCAAATCAATAATAAATCAAAATGTGAATGTTGAAGATATAACAGAAAAACTATTTTCGGAAAATACACTTACTGGAAAATTGAATATACCTGATCCAGACTTAATCGTACGTACTTCAGGAGAATTAAGACTCAGTAATTTCTATTTGTGGCAAGCTTCCTATAGTGAATTGTATTTTTGTGATAAATATTGGCCAGATTTAAACGAGAGTGATATAAAAAACATTTTTACAGAATATTCACAAAAAAGAAATAGGCGTTTTGGAAAGATTTAATCATCCATCCAAAATTGTGTTACGCATTTTCTTATGTAAAACGCTTGTTATTATATAATATAATTGTATTGTCCGGTCTATTATCAACTATGAATGTATGGATAGATAAAGTGGATGATATAAGATTTAGTATAAATGACGCATATATGACTCTTCTTATGACAGGATGGATGTTTTTATTTATGGGATTAATTTATCAAGAAATAAGTGTCCGTTTTATAGGGTTATCATTGATAATATTTAATGTATGGTGTATTAGAAATCAATTTCTAATAACAGAAAGACAATATAGATTAGGTATGATACCACACCATTCAATGGCCGTTCATATGAGTAAAAAATTACTTGAAAAAGAAAATAATATATCACCATTTGTCAAAAATATAATAAAAACTCAAGAAGATGAGATATTAATTCTAAAAAGTAGGAGTTTCGTAAACTTGTGAAATGAGAAAAGGTGTAACATCTAATATTTAAGATCTTTGCGACCATTCTTTATATCCGTTGCTCATGAGTACATTGAAAGAACTCTGTAAATGATCGCGGGCAATTATGAACGACAACATCTCTTTATCCGACAAACTCAACATGTATTTCTTGACTGATGCACAGATTTTCTCGTCTTTTTTCAAATGTTCAGGAATTAGATCAACATAATTCTCCATAATCTTTTCAAATTCTTTATTACCGCTCATGTACTAAAGAATTGGAACAAAATTTTAAATCAATTTTATCATTTGGTATAATGTATCATACATATGATCTTATTCTCACTATATTGAATGTCACTTGTTTGTAGCATTTTTGTTATACTGGTATCTATTGTGTATCCATTCATAGATAAAAAAGAAAACAAATTGGGAACCTCGTCTACGGTCATAAGACCACATGGACTACACGACGAAGCTAATGCGAGTCCGCAGCTCTTTGTACACGGACGCGGGTCATTTGCAGAAAACGGGCTTAAATATGGAAAATTGACCTTTCGCACAATCTGTCTTAAAGGTCCATCTGGAACACGATTTATAGTGACAATATTTTTGTATTCTTTACTATGAGAATCCCAATAAGTCTGTGAAAATAAAGTATACGTCTTTTGTCCATGACTCATCCTTATATAACAATATAGAACAAAAGAAAATTGAAGTACTTATTTGGCCTTAAACCGAATGAAATAAAAATAATGCGTGAAAATGGATCCGGAATTTGCGAAAGCTTTAGTGGTGTCAATCCTGACCATAATTGGACTGATTACGACCGAACAGATGGTTCTGGATATGAATCTGGATATAATGGCGCTTTATATCGGGATTCTCATAAGAGATGCTCTCTTGATTCTAAACCAGGACATACGGAATCCGAATGTACTACTCCCATATTTAGATACAAATTTGACACTGAATTTATAGAGGAACTTTCCATCTTTTCAAAGGTTCATCAATACGACGAGAGAAAAAAGTTCAAGGAAAACTGGGAACTATGGATAACAGAAAATCATGACATGGTACAAAGTGAAGTAAATCGTCTACAAAATTTGAGTTACGAGGGTGATATTTTAGACAAGATGTTTAAAAGTGCCCGATATTATTTCAGGAAGAAAGATGAGACTCCTAAACCACAAAAGGAGAGAAAAGTGTACGTCAATTGCACCAAGGATTTCTTAAAGGTCATTGACGAGTTTATTGTCCAGAATCTTGACTATAAACCATCGGATGGTTTTACCGAGTTTTGCAAGACTCATATTAGCGATTTGAAAATGGAGATTACTCATCTATTAAGAAATGAAATGTTTGATTCCAATGAAATCTTGGAAAAGGTGAAAAAAACATATAAGAATAGATATTTTATTATCCAAAAACAGTTTCAATAGTAAATACATTTCTCCAATTCAGAAATTTCATCTTCTTCTATAAACGCAATCATGTTTTCTTTTTTCACAGAAGACCACCATTCTGAAAAATTTGTCGGTTTTATCGTGCTTATTGTTTTTTCTAAAACTTCGGAAGGCTGCTCATCCGGTTCGTATCCATACTGATCGTAAAATTCGTCTAACCAATCATCGGCGTCTTTAACAGCTTCGTCTACAGCTTCGTCTACAGCTTCGTCTACAGCTTCAGAGTCAGCTTCGTCTACAGCTTCAGAGTCAGCTTCGTCTACAGCTTCAGAGTCAGCTTCGTCTACAGCTTCAGAGTCAGCTTCGTCTACAGCTTCAGAGTCAGCTTCGTCTACAGCTTCAGAGTCATCTTCAGAGTCAGCGTCTAACTCCATGAATTCTATTTTTTTATCTCGGTGACAAATGAATCCATTAAACGCTATAATACGCTTTTTCCAAATCGGAGTAAATGACGCATAGTAAAGCCAATCCCATGTATACATTTTATGCATTTCCTTCGGATCCAACTTTTCTCTCATCGTGGAAAACAATCCTTGGACTCCATAATGATCCACCGAATATTTTACCGCAGTCCGGAAAACTTTATACGGATAAAACCCAGAATCATAATCCGCAACTAATGTCTGATATTGTTTCAACTTTTCTTCATCCACTGTAACGTAACTATTCTTTTTCTCGCGCTGATTATGTATTGAGTCATAATAAGATAGCGCTCGTTGCAGCAAAACGATGTGATTATCTCCAACAAGGGTTGCTTTCCGAAACAACTTAAGTTCTTTCTCTTTGTCAACCGAGGGAACTTCATCCAAAAGTTTGATAAACTCTGATTCTACTTTATCACTTGGTATAGTATCCAGTATAGTTTTTGCAAGAGAAGATCCGGGTCTGGTTTTTAACCATTTTCCATCCAATGGTTCCAATTCAAACTGTTTGACCATTTGCCGAAGTAGAAATACGTCATAATTGTGTTGCTTTTTGATAAAACTATAAACAATAGATGCGATTGTTTTTATTGGGGTCGTCTTATCGTATGATGCAAGTTTAGTGAGGAACTGCGATTCCATATTTGGATTCAATGTCGCATAAAAGTCATAATAAATGCAAATCAGCCCAGTTTTTAGTTCAGACTCAAAACCAGAGTAATATAATTCATAGGCCCAATAAAGAGCTTGATCGGAATCTTTATTCCAAAACGAGGCAATTAAGGCGATTACAACTTCGTCTTTTAAATATAGATATCGGGTAAATTGAGGACAAGTCATGTTAATGCGTTTTATTGCCCCCTTACAACAATAGAACAAAATGATTCAATTTTACATCAAAGGCAATTTTTTATCTCTATGAATAATATAAGAATGGCAAGCGCGTGGAACATGTTTACGAAAAAAATCTTTGAAGAGGGTCGTAAGAAAAACAGCAAGTTTTCTTTCAGGGAAGCTTTAAGTGAAGCGAGCAGGAGAAAGGGTGAAATGGGAAGCATGATGTCTTCCACAAAGTCCAAGTCCAAGAAGGCCAAGAAGTCTACCAAAAAGACACGCAAGGCGAGAAAGTCTCGCAAAGCCTAAAGGGTTTAACCCGACCTAAGGAGTTTAACCCGACCTAAGGCTTTTAATCCGACCTAAGATGCTGAATCAAAGAGGCCTTCAAATTTACCCATCATTTGTTGCACAGTTTCTCTCTTTGAAGGATCCAGTACTAAACAATTTTTAAGATGGTTTATAAAAAGATCCACATATGTTTTATGTTTTATAAGAACATCTCCGGCAAACTCGTAACACAATTCTAAAAACATCATATTTAATTCATAAATATCCCATGTATTTATGTATTTCTGCAAATAATTCAGTATTACGTCTGCTGGGACATTTATAAAAGGTTTAAGAAGAAGAATTGCCTTCTGGACTTCCCCTTCTTTCTCTTGACAAGAGAGAAAAAAAGCACATCCCTTGAAAAAGTCCTCGCAAATAGTTTCTATATTTGAATAAGATAATCTGCCACTGTGGGTTTGTAGATAGTGAATCATGTATATTTCAACCGGTTTCAAATGCGATAAACAGACGTGGGTTATCTGATCCTGATAATTGGAAGAATATTCAAAATCAAACAATATGGGGTTCTTTTTTTCATTGAAGCAAATTGTATCGGGAGAGAAATTCCCATAACATATTTCATGGGTTTGTAGTAATGACGCAGTTTTCAATAAATATTTATAGGATTCAAATAGAGCAACGGGTAATTCTCTTGACGACAAAGATTTGAAATATTCTTTAAATGGAAAGAATTTTTTTTGCGTTTTGTAAAGAACCGCGTATTCTTTATTTTTTTTTTTCAGAGTTTTGTAATATTGTACTGGGTCAAAATAACGTTCAAATGCGGGAATTTGAGTAATTTGATAGTTGATGATAAGTTCTGATTTTACTTGAGAAGAGAAAACTTTAATATAGTGATAATCACTTGGATCCGAAGAATCCTCCTTAGACCCTTGTGGTAAATCAGAAAACCCTTGTGGTAAAACGTAATATTTTCTTTGATGTTCTGATATCATTGTATTGTAAAAATATATATTTTTATATTGTAATGAAGACAAAATATGAATTTTATTATTTCTTGTGATAAACCTTTTTCATTTAAAACTACTTAAATATTACGCATAAATAAATAAATTATAGAATGAGAACTCTATTCTTTATTTTGTTTGGTTTATTTTGTGATACGGTAACCAGTTTTAACTTTTATGGCGCCACAAAACCTCTGGGGTTTTTTGATCCATTAGGATTTTCTAATAATAAAAAGCAAAGTGAATTAGTCAAACTTCGCGAAAGTGAAATTAAACATGGTAGATGGGGTATGGTTTCATCCGTAGCTATTCCTGTAACAGAATTAGTAACGCATAAACAAGGAATACACGTATTAGACAATGCGGACAATATTAGTTTATCGGTATTTATTATTATTGTTGCTGCATCTGAATTACAATCAATGATATTAGGATGGGAAAATCCGTATACTGGTTCAAACAAATATTTCTTGATGAAAGAGGACTATCAACCCGGTGATGCAGGGTTATCTTTACCAAAAACATTTTTAAATAAAGATGAAGAATTTATGATGAATGCAGAAATTAATCATGGAAGACTCGCAATGATTGGCTCATTAGGAATGATTGCCCAAGAATTAGTAACAAATCAACCAATTTTTTAACCTTAATAATTTCTGAAACTAATTAGCGTTATCCACTGGGAACCCAGGATAAATTTATAGATTTTTCATAAAGATAAAATGTTATGAAATATAATAAGGATTTATTCTGCCCTTCGGGCTGGAGGGCCAATGAATCCCGCAACGCGGGATTCTGAAGAGCGGTCTGGATTCCCCGCTATTTTAATTGATTGATGATTATATTTAGTAAATATATTTGATTATAATATAAAATGCCAAAGAAGTGTTCTTGCAAAAAGTTGATTGGAGGTTCATCAAAACCCCTGTTTCTTATAAATGACACGGGCGATATTATAAACAACGCGTGGATAACTGCATCAAATTCTGATACATGGGATTATGAAGTTGTGTTGGAAAAATCCGTTGCACAAAATAAAGTTTTAGAAATAGACATGGCCGAAACCAAAATTAACGACACATTTGATGTTCTTATATATCACGAAACAGATAAAAAATATCAAGCATATTACAATTTTGACTATACTAAAAAACTATGGGTATTACAGGAATACGAGTTTTCACGAGGTAAAAATAGACCTAATCCGGAACGCAAAGATAATCTTGACAAACCTATGGGTAAGACCCAAATTAAAAATTGAACTAAAAAAGTTATTTGTTTTTTACACACAACAATAAAAAACAAACATGGTCAAGAATACCACCGGTGGAAACAGACACAAGTCACAGGCGCGCAAATTTGCAAATCCCGATAAAGTATCATCCAAACTCCGTTTGGTTGAAGAAGATGGCGAAGAGTATGCGGTAGTTACGAAAATGCTCGGAAATGGAATGTGTCACATTCTAACCATTCGCGGTTCCACGATGCTCTGTATTATTCGCGGAAAGTTTCGCGGAAAACGAGATAATTTTATCAAGGCGGGATCATGGGTTCTCATCGGAACTCGTGAATGGGAATCAGAGCGTGGATCAGAACCTCAGCTCAATGCAAAGGGTAAGCCGAAACTGAATCAGTGTGATTTGTTGGAGGTTTATTCTGACATGGACAAGGAAACGTTGAAAACAAAGGTGAACGCAAATTGGCATCTTCTCATTTCAAATGATTCTTCCAGTATCGTGAAGCAAGACGGAGATGAAACATTTGCGTTTGTAGCAGACGATAATCGGGAAGACTACGTTGCTCTCATGGACGCTCATTTGAAGAGTAAAAATAGCAAGACGATTTCTCTTGGACCATGCGAACCTGTTATGGAAGAAGGTGCTACAGAAAATTTTGAGATTAGTATTGATGATATCTAATTGTATACATGCACAATCTGTACAATTATACAATTTTATTTGTATTTTTTTGTCGTGCTAAAGTTATCTTTAGCCGATGGTACTACCTCCTGTAAATACATATAACAATTTACTGCTGCAAAACGAATATGCGAGTTGGGGTTAAATTCTATGTATTGCTGTAAGGAAGTAATATAACTATAGTGTTGGTTTTAAATTATAATTAGTTAAATACTAAACTTATAGTTGAGTTTTTTAAATTCAATTAGAAAACAATTTATACCTTGTCAAATAAGCTGGTAAATTTTTTTAATGTATTGAAAATTGTTCCTGTTTTGGATCCACCCTTTTTATTAGATTTGGCCGGGGCCTTGGCCAGGATCCTGGCCTCTTCCTCGGCCCTGGCCTCTGCCTCAGCCTTGGTCAGGATCCTGGCCTCTTCCTCGGCCCTGGCCTCTGCCTCAGCCTTGGTCAGGATCCTGGCCTCGGTTTGAGAAGTAATCTTACCCGTTTGCCCCCGCTCTCCCTCTATGGCCATGGCTCTGGTCATGGCTCTGACCATGGCCCTGGCTTTGGCTTCGTCTTCGCCTCTGGCTTCGCCTCTGGCTATGTAAATGTTTATGAGATCACGCTCCTCATCGGCACTGTTTCTGTCCCGAATCAAGATTGGGGTTTTGGCGCCACCTTCTTGGAAACCGTATTCCCCATCACAATCACAATCACAATCACAGTCATCCTCTTCTTCTTTCTTTTTTCCTCCTTTTAATTTAAAAGATTTATATAATTTAATTAGTTCAAGAATAATACCTTTCTTTCTAACATATTTTGTTTCCGGAGA
>Ga0209651_1000388_pt1 | contig 15774 bp, 17 predicted proteins | sample LauGreFBDMM110SN_2_FD_188216 | JGI IMG/M metagenome (GOLD analysis project Ga0209651, IMG submission 188216) | Freshwater lake microbial communities from Lake Michigan, USA - Fa13.BD.MM110.SN (SPAdes) (version 2) | ecosystem: Environmental > Aquatic > Freshwater > Lake | place: Lake Michigan... | reverse complement strand
GATTTATTAGTTCGAGTAGGTGAAGGCGGTGACGGAAAACCTCGTTGGGCTCCAGTTGATATTAAGAGTCATGATCCAATTAATGAGAATAAATCCAGCAAACTTTATTTGGCCAAGTGGGATTCATTATTGCCAACCGATGGCGTCGAAACTGTTGCGCGGCTAGATCTAGATGACGCCACCCAGCTTGCGCACTATCACGAGCACTTGCGCACGTTAGGCCTTGCAACCGATGAAGGCTTTGTCGGGGTCATCGGTCGAGATATTGAAACTATTGCATGGGCAAAACTTTCTGAAACAGCCTTGGGTCTGGGCGGTAAAGCAGGAGATGCTGGCACGGATTATTTAGTTAAATTCGATGTGGCAAAGAAAATCGTGGCAGCTGCGCAAGCCCGTCAGAAAGATCCATCACTACCACCAGCTGCCTACTCAGCACTTGAAAGCGATGCCAAGTTTGGTTGTGGGGCATGCACTTTCCAGATTATTTGTGAACGCGAACTTAAGAACCACGATGGTGGCGTCGGCCATGTGACGCTATTGGCTGGAGTAACTAAGAATGTTCAAGCTAAATATTTCCCAGATATAACAAGTATTCGTGACTTAGCAGCGGTTGCTGGGCTGCCAAAACCTGCTGAAAAACACCAGGTGCAAGCTCAAGCCAAAGTCCTTGATAAGGCGATCTTGCTTGATCCAGATAAAGATTTTTTAATTCCCGAATTCGATATTGAAATCGATATTGACCTAGAAAACAGCCTTTCAGCATTTCAAGATAGCGGTTTAACTGAAATAGAAGGCAAAGATCGGGTCTATCTATATGGCTTTGGAATCCACAATCGAACTTTAAATAAGGATTGGCACAGCGCCACCTTTGATTCATTTGCTGATTACTCAAATACCGAAGATGGCGAATATCAATTACTACTAAAGATGTGGAACTTCCTGAAGGATCAAGTAGCACAAGCCGAGGCGACTGGTAAATCTATTGGCATTTTCCATTACAGCAGCCATGAAAAAACTTGGTGGCGTAACTTCGCTCGAAATCATGAAGGAAAACCATTCGTTCCAACTCTCGAGGAAGTTGATGACTTCACTGGTGATTATTTCGTCGACCTTCTTGATTATTCAAAGCAGGTAGCACTTGGCACAACAAGCTACGGAATCAAGAAATTAGCCCCTAAAGCTGGTTTTAATTGGCAAGTGCAGGATCCAGGTGGCGCACTCTCACTCTTGAAATATAAAGATGCAGTTGATCCAAGTAAATCACCTAGTGAGCAACAAGAATCGATAGCATGGCTACATTCCTATAACCTCGATGATGTGCGCGCGACTTTTGCAGTTCGCGATTACCTGCGTAACTTAACTTTTTAGTACCGCCTGGGCTATCTTAAAATCGCGTTCAAAGACCATCAGTGCTGGACCGTCATAGGTTTGAGTCAGATTAACTCTAATATCAGCAGCCATTAGTTTCTGCTTTAGTATCTCTGCTTCGATGTAATTCTTCGGTGTTGGCAGAGCTACCAATAGCCCGTATTGATCTTTCTTTCCTGCTTGATCTGGAGTTGCAACAAACTTCTTATCTTTGGTGCGATTTGCAAAAGCCCATTTTAAAATTAAAGCCAAAAAGGCGAGAGCGAAAAAGCCCCCAAAGGATGAGAGAAAGAGTCCATTATTGATTCCACCCAGCATTTCGAAAGGATATTAGACCAAGCAATTTTCTGCATTACGAGTGATATGGGCAAATGAGTAGATATCTTTCGCTAAACTTCTGAAGTGAATGATTTCCTCGTAGTTTTAGACTTTCTATCCACCTTTGCTTTTGCACTCGTAGGTGCTCGTCTTGCCGCAAGCCGCTTTATGGATTACGGCGGCATTCTTTTCGTTGCATCTGTTGCAGCACTAACTGGTGGAACATTTCGTAACCTAGTTCTTGATATTCCGTTAACTTGGGTTGAAAAGCCATATCTTCTGGGGGCTGTTCTTTTAGCAGTGGTCCTAACTATTGTATTTAAGTGGTCTAAAGAAGTCGGTAGCTTTGTGCTCTTTATAGACTCCATTGGTTTGGGCGTTTCAACTGTGGCCGGAACCGCACTCGCCTTAGATTTAAATTTGGATCCGATTCCAGCAATTTTGCTTGGACTACTAAGCGCCGTACTGGGTGGATTAACTCGTGACTTACTCGCACAAGTTCCACCAGTATTGCTGCACCGTGAAACAAATGGGACCGCTGCATTTATCGGGGCTAGCGCGCTTGTTGTTGCGATTGAAGCTGGGGCCAATCAAGAGCTAGCTTCGGCTATTGGATTCGTACTAGTAATAGGTATCCGATTGATATCGATTAAGCAGAACTGGAATCTGCCTAAAATCAAGGGTTAGTCTCTGGGTTTATTAAGGTTCGCCTTGTATTCTCAATTCATGGCAAAGCGCATTCTCTCATCTCTATTGGTTATTGCCCTGTGCGTTGTGCCATTTCCTCAAGCCAGCGCAGCTACCGCTAAAGCCGGGGCTACTTGCTCAAAGTTAAAAGCAACATCAATCGTTAAAGGCAAGAAATTCACCTGCATTAAAAGTGGCAAAAAGTTAGTTTGGGATAAAGGTGTAACAGTTAAAGTTGTAGTCACTAAACCAACTTCGGCAGGAGAGACCTCTACACCTTTGGTTAGTTGCCCAAATCTAGATTCAGCTGATGGATCTGGAATTACACAATCAAGAGCTAACGCGCTTGTGGGTATGAGTGAGTCGAAAGCTAAACAATGCGCTGATTCGCTCAATTGGGGTTTTAGAGTAGGTCAGAGAGATAGTGAAATGTTTGCGATGACTAGGGACTATCGCTTAGATCGAGTGACAGTTATTGTGATGTTAGGCGTAGTTACCCGAGTGGATGTTGGCTAACTGTTCTAATTGAAGAATCTACCACGCATTAGATTTTAGATTACTATAGGGGTATGCCTTCGAATCGCACCGTTATTGCCGCTGCTTCACGCACTCCATTTGGTAAGTATCGAGGGGGAATTTCATCGGTTCGCCCCGATGATCTGTTGAGTCTGACTTTCCAAGACTTGCTAAGCAAAGCCCCAAATCTTGATCCAGCAACAATTGATGAAGTCATCGCTGGAAATAGCAATGGTTCAGGTGAAGACAACCGCAATGTTGCTCGTATGAGTGCGTTGCTGGCAAAGATTCCCGTAACGGTGCCCGCAGTTTCAGTAAATCGTTTATGTGGTTCTGGAGCTGAAGCTATTGCGCAAGCGGCGCGACTTATTAAATCGGGCGATGGTGAAATTGTTATTGCGGGAGGTGTTGAAAGCATGAGCCGGGCACCTTGGGTATTACCAAAATCAGATACTCCACTTGATCCGAAACTTTCACTGCAGCAAACCACTGTTGGCTGGCGCATGATCAATTCACAGATGCCAGTTGAATGGACAGCTTCATTAGGCGAAAGCGCCGAAAAAGTTGGTGAGCGATACGCAATCTCGCGTGCCGCTCAAGACGAATGGGCTGTTAGATCGCATCAGCTCGCAGATGCGGCTTGGAATAAAGGTGTAAATGGTTATGTATTTGAAGTTAATGGCGTGAGTAAAGATGAATGCATTAGGCCGGATAGTTCAACTGAAAAGTTAGCGAAGCTGCCATCGGCATTTTCTAAGACTGGGCCAGTAACTGCTGGAAACTCCTCACCGCTTAATGATGGCGCGGTTGCGACCCTAATTACTTCAGAGAGCAAGGCTAAAGAACTTGGGCTTGAACCCATCGCGTATATTCTAAGTTCAGCTGCTGCAGCTCTTGCTCCTCACGAATTTACTGTGGCGCCAGTTCCTGCTATTCGCAAAGCGCTTGCTCGTGCTGGTAAAAATTTTAGTGACGTAGCCATTTTCGAGATTAACGAAGCATTTGCCGCGATGGTTTTATCTGTGCTTCACGAACTTCCAGAAATAGATCACGCAAAAGTTAATCCAAATGGTGGCGCTATAGCCATTGGACACCCGATTGGCGCATCTGGGGCACGAATAGTGGCTGATTTAGCGCTAGCGCTTAAGGCTCGGGGCGGCGGTGTAGGCGTGGCAGCAGCCTGTATTGGGGTTGGCCAAGGCATTGCTATGGTGATTGAGGTTTAAATCTCGCCTGCTTTAAAGCGTGCCATTGTGGCTTTCAAGCCATCATTGGCGATTAAATTTTTATATTCATTAACTTCTTTAATGCCGTGGATAACTACATCTGTCTCAGCGCCGGCATAGGCGTAATCGCGAAACCCCTGTGCTCCGAGAGTGCGGTTAATTGCCATCTTCTTCAAACTCAACACGCTAGTAGGCGTACGTGCGATCTCTAGCGCAAGTGATTTAACAGTGGCCATAAGGTCTTCCGATGGAACTGATTGCACGGCTAAGCCCCACTCAACTGCCTCTATGCCACTAATGCTTTTGCCTGGAATAAAGGAGAGCAACTTAGCTCGGCTAATACCGATTTTATAAGCCAAGAGGGGAGTAATAAAGCCACCACCGAGAGGAATCATCGGTGAACCGGATATAGCAGCGGTTTCAGAAGTTACGACGAAATCGCAGAACGGCAATATCTGAGTTGCACCAGCAATACAGTAACCCTCGACAGCTGCGATAACTGGCTTGGGATGATCAAAGATATGAAAAAAGGTATCTAAGTAAAAGCGTTGACGATTCAAATCATCAAGTGAATCACCAGGTTCATTTACCTCGACTGAATCATTACTTAAATCATGGCCTGCTGAAAAATTGCCGCCAGCACCTTTAATAATTATTACTTTAGAAACAGATGTCTTTTCACTTTCTAAAGTTGCTCGCAAAGTTTCAAACATGCGGTGAGTCAAAGCATTGCGTTTTGCTGGTCGATTTAGGGTGATCCAAGTGATTGGACCATCAAACTCGACTAATAAATCTTGGCTAGCTTGGCTCATTTAGAGTCAACCTTTCAGTTAATTTCGCTTCCATTGTGGCTTACGTTTTTCAACAAAAGCCAGGGCACCTTCTTTGGCATCATTGGTTGAAAAGAGATTAGTTCGAACATCTTCATTCGCTTGCCAGCCTGCAGATTTCCAGAGATCGCTTTCAGGATGACCTTTATGGAGTAGAGCTTTGCTAGCTTCAACCGCAAGTGGGGCATTGGCAGCAATTACTTTGGCAATCTCTACCGCTTTTGCAAGTGATTCACCGGGTTCGGAGATGTGGTTGACCAACCCTAAACTTTCAGCTCGTTGTGCCGAAATAGGAGCACCAGTGAAAGCCATTTCAGCTGCAATGGAGAAAGGAATGCGATGAGGAGCTCTAATAATTCCACCAGCTACAGCAACTAGGCCACGAGTTACTTCTGGAAGTGCGAACTTTGCTTCGGGGTCAGCAATTATCAAATCACACGAGAGGGCTACTTCAAATCCGCCACCGTATGCAATTCCATTTACAGCAGCAATAACTGGCTTAGAGATCCAGTGTCGAACGATGCCACCGAATCCCCATTCTGGATTTTCAGTTGAGAAGAGTGCCTCCTTCTCAGAGACAGCCTTGAGATCTGCACCAGCGCAGAAAGCCCGTCCATTTCCGGTAATGATGATGACATTTATCGCTGGATTGGTATTAGCAGACTCGAGAGCATTTCCAAGAGCCGCCGCTTGCGCACCATTCATCGCATTTAACTTCTCAGGGCGATTAAGTCTAAGAATTGTGATCGAATCAGTAATCTCTATTTGAACTGCAGCTTCAGTGCTCATTTTTCCTCCTGCTGGGTAGTAGCAATCTTAACTGGATGATTCTGCAAACTTGATTCTCGGATCGCTAATGTAACTTCAATTGCCTTTAGGCCATCAAGGGCTAAACAAGCGAATTCAGATTTATCCGCAACCCAGTTGTTGAAGTCTTCCACCTGTAGCTGGTAAAGATCGGGCTCAACACAAGTTTCACTCTTGCTCTCGGTTGTGCTCTGGAATTCAATTGAACTTGGCTTCTTGCTCCACCATTGACTAGTGGTGTCTTTTGCAACCGCCCAACCACTGCGGCCATTAACACTGATGCCTTCGCCACTAGAGCTAGCATTCATGGCGAATCGAATGGTGGCCGAGACCCCAGTATCGAATTTGAGCATTGCAGTTACGGTGTCTTCGAAAGGAAGAGCGGGGTCCCGGCGCTCTACAAAACCACTTACCTCGGTCACTTCAGCGCTAAGCACGTATCGCAACAAATCTAAGCGGTGCACACCAGTCATTGGAAGCACACCACCGCCAGCTATATCTTGATCGGAGTACCAAACCGGATAGGGCATAGGAGGCAAGTGCACAGCTGAATCAGCAAATACAACTTCGCCAAGTTCACCACTGCGTACTAGTTCCCTGATTTTTTTATGCGCTGGGTGCTGACGGTATTGAAAGCCAACTCCAAATTTAATCCCAGCTGCGTTGGCATATTCGATCATTCGCTTAGCAGTGGCCAAATCATTAGCTAATGGCTTCTCACATAGAATTTGCTTGCTAGCAGCTGCAGCCATTCGGACATGCTCTTCATGCATGTTATTTGGGCTAGCTATATAGATGATTTCTACTTCTGGATTTGCCAACATTTCCTCAAGCGATTCATAGATATTGGGAACCTCATACTTGGCAGCAAACTTTTCGCGGTTGGCTTTAGTTGGGCTAAATACAGCGAGCAATTTGGCATCAGCAGATTTGTTAATAGCCGCTGCCATTTGCTCAGATACTCGACCAGTTCCTACTAACGCCCAATTATGCATTTAGAGGCCTTTGTAAACAGGTGAGCTTTTATTAGTAAAAGCCTCTTTAGCGCTCTTGTGGTCCTCTGTTGTGTACAACGTTGCTTGACCGTAAGACTCTAACTCTGCAATCTGTGCCAAGGTAGATTCGAGAGAGCGATTAATTATCTTCTTAGCTAGACCAAAAGCTTTAGTTGGCCCACTTGCAAACTCTTCCGCTAATTTTGTAGCTTCATTCATGAGCTGATCGGCTGCATAGACATGATTAACGATGCCCATCTCTTTGGCTTCAAGTGCCGAGAATCGACGACCAGAGAAAATCAACTCTTTGGCTAAGTTCATGCCGATTAATCTAGGTAAGAAGTACATTGATCCGCAGTCAGGTAGTAACCCGATTTTAGAGAAAGCACATGAAAAAACTGCAGCTTCAGATGCCACGATGATGTCGCAAGCAAGTGCCAGACTTAAACCAGCGCCATGGGCATGCCCATTTACGGCTGCAATAGTTGGTTTTTCTAGCTCATGTAGCGGAATAAAAATATCGGCCAACAACTTCTGTAACCGCTCGCGGCTAACTGTTACCGATGTATTTAGAGCCATTTCGCCAATATCGCCACCGGCTGAGAATGCTTTTCCGTTTCCGGTTAAAAGCACTGCGCGTACTTGCGGGTCATGGGCAATCTGAGCAATCGCCTGTGTTAGCTCGCCCTTTAAACTCATATTCAACGAGTTCATTGCATCAATGCGATTCAGTGTGATGGTAGCAACGCCATTATCCACAGCCAGGGTTAAGTCCTTAAACACCGCATCGCTCATTGCTGCCTCTTTCGAATAGTCGTAGTTAAGCGCAGTTATTCAAAGACTGGCTGGAAGTATTCAATATCATCAAGCGTACCTTTGCATTGATCTTTCGGGCGCCAGACAGCTTTAACCTGCATGCCGATAGTCAAGATCTCTTTTGCTTTCGTGATATCAAAGCCGCCGATATTATGAATCAAGCGAGTTGCTGATCCGTCAAGCACAACTTCGCCATATACATATGGGGGAGTGCGAGTTTGACCAACGAACTCGAGATTAATAATCGAAAATGCTTGAAGTTTGCCCGCATCAGATACATCTTTATAGAGATCAGTCTGGGCATAGCAAATATCGCAATATTCACGAGGTGGCACCAATACGTTATGACACGCTGAGCAGCGTGAACCAATGATGCGCTGGTTTGTGGCTAGCTCATCAAACATGCGGCCGTAGTGTGGACCGTAAGAGTGCTTGTAATTAAGAGATAACTTGTAAGGCATTTCAGAAATCGGCTCGATCGTGCCAGTAAATGGCTTGCTTGAACCAACTGCTGAATCTTTAGCTAGCTCGAAACCGTCTAGAGAAGTAATTCGGCTAGCAACTTCAACGCTCTCTGGCCACTTGGCAGTAACGCGAGCACCAACTTTGGCTGTACTTAAGTCGCCATGGAAAATATGAAGCAAATCAATATCAGCGCCATCTAAGTGAACGAAGATAAATACTTTATCGTCAACTTTAGTAACTGCAGTGATTGCCCCGGAGTGTGGCATCTCAAGGAAACCAACATTCTGGCCACCACAAGCACCGCAATAGTCTGTTGCCGGAACAATTACTTTCTGGCATTTCTCGCAAGTCGTACCCAGGATAATTTTCTGATCAAGTGCAACTAAGAATGTACCCGCCGCCTTGCCAGTTGTTAGCGTGTAAGGCAGATTTATTTGTGCCTCAAGTACTGCATCGTCACCAATTCCGGAAGTAAATGTGTTATTCATAATTAATTACCCTTTCTCACTCGACACAACAGCAACTCCGCGCAGGTTTGCCCAGCCACCACCAGCTTGCGCTAGACCGACTTTGGCACCTTCAATTTGATATGCACCAGCTTTTCCACGAACTTGCTGAGCAACTTCAGCTAAACGAATTAACGCTGTAGCGCCAATTGGATTAGCCCCCATGCAGCCACCAGATGGATTTACTGGAATGTCACCATCGATTTGAGTTGCTCCTGATGCCATAAGTTCGGCTGCGCCGCCTGATGGACATAAACCTAAACCTTCGTAGTAGCTAAGTTCGAAACAGGTATATGGCTCTTGTACTTCAACCACATCTACCTGACGTCGGGGATTAGTAATTCCCGCCTGGCGATAAACCTTAGCTGCCGCAATCGTTAGCGGTTCAGATTGAATCATTGAACGATAAGCCGCATTTTCAGCTTCACAGTAATAAGCCATTCCGCGAATCCAGGCTGGGTTCTCAGATTTCTTTGCAGCATCTTCACTGCCCAAAATTACTGCACACGCACCATCTGAAATAGGTGGAACATCTAGCAATTTAATAGGCCAGCAAAGAGGCTTTGAATTTAAAACATCTTCAACCGTGATTTCTTTCTTCACGTGAGCATATGGATTAAGAAGTGCGTTCTTATGGTTCTTAACTGAAACCATCGCAGCAGCTTCTTCTGAGTGTCCCAGTAGATCCATACGTGACTTCCAATATGCAGCCGAGAAGCCCATGATTCCAACAGCAAATTCGCGACCCCAGAATGGGTCATACAAAGTTGAGATCGAATACTGCAGAGCGCCTTCAGAAAGTTTGTCGTATGCAATAACAAGTACGCGATTGGCATGACCCGCACGCACTTGATTTACCGCAGCTAGGGCACCGGCCAATCCAGTTCCACCACCGCTAGTAACTCGAACAACTGGCTTATTTCGTGCTCCAATTGCATCAGCTAACCATTTTTCAGGTTGATTAACTGCGGCAAAGAGCACTGGGCCAGAGCATACGACAACGCTATCGATATCATCCATAGTTAGATCGGCATCTTCAAGTGCGCGCAATACCGCTTCACGCGAAAGTCCGATTGTTGAAACATCAGTACGGCGACGAGCATGATTAGTTTGCCCTACGCCAAGAATTGCAACATTTCTCATGGCTTATGCCTCCAATGTAATGACGCAGTGATTCTGCATGCCTAGACCGCCTGCGCCGTGCGCAATCGCTTTATCAAACTTAACTTCACCATAGCCACCACTTAGCTGCTTATAGGCTTCGTGCAGACGAACTAAACCGGTAGCCATGATTGGATCTGCTGGAATCGCGCCACCTGATGGGTTAATTGATACTGCTGAGTTTTCGCTGTAACAGTTAATTGCTTTACCAAAATCAGCAAATCCCATAGCTTCAACCACCATGGCTTCATTAGCAGAAGAAGTCGCTGAAACTTCAGCAAGTTTAAATTGCTTAATATCAGAAATTCCAGCGCTTTTTAGCGCAAACTTAGTTGCGGTCTCAGCTGCTTTCATTTTTCCGGGGACTCGCTCAGTCAAATAGTGACTATCAATTGCTGAACCAATTCCAGTAATCCAAACTGGCTTATCGGAAAGTTTACGAGCAACGCTTTCCTTAGCAATCAGAATTGCCACTGCGCCATCGACATTACGGGAAATCTGGGGCGCAGTTAATGGGTCAGCAATTCGAACCGCACGAGCAATGTCATCGCGTGAAGGAGCACCTAACATTTCGACATCTTTGTTATGACTTGCTTTCCGCCACGATTCAAATGCGATAGTAATTAAATCTTCTTCCGAAGCGCCTGAATAAGTTAGATATTGATTAGCTAGCAAACCAGCTGCGCTTATGTGATCAAGACCAAGTGGGCGTTGGTAGAACGGCTCAGACAAGGTTGAGTAATATCCTGCCACGCTTGACTCTGAAGGTTTTGAGTAAGCAATCACAAGTGCTACATCTGCTGATCCGCCACTTACTTTGTTAGCACCATAGATTGCTCCAAAGATGCCATCTTCTTCGACACGTGATTCTTCTTTATGGTGTGCGCCCATTGCGCCAAGGAAGCCACAATTAGAGATCGAACGACCATCTAATACATCGCTTCCACAATCGATAATCACATCGATATCTTGGATTCTAAAACCACTTCCATTAAGGAGGTCATTTACGGTTGCCCCGATTAGATCGACATGCTGCATCGATCCCCACGCGCTGCGTAGTTGGGTTTGGGCAGTTGCTACTATGGCTACACGCTCTAAGTCATCGTTCATCATGGAGGAAAAGTACCATGCCAAACGGTAGGTAGGGAAGGGTTTCTAGCCATATAATTCAGAAATGAGAGCCCAGTCATAGTGGATAAATTGGTTCTGGCCGAGTTGCTAGAGGTCTCTCAGCAATCCGAAAATAGTTTTGTCGGCAATTGTCTAACTGGTGCCCATGGTCGGATTTTTGGTGGCCAAGTTGCTGCCCAAGCGATGCGTTCGGCAACACTGGTAGTCCCCGATAAGCGAGATATTCATTCCTACTCCTGCCTTTTTCTTCGTCCGGGCAACCCAGAACTTAAAGTTCGATATGAAGTTTCCGAATTACGTAATGGCAAGTCATTTAGCACCTATCGAGTAGATGCCTTTCAGGATGTCGACAGCAGTGAAAGTTTAATTCTGACCTCAATTTCCTCTTTTCATATTCAAGAAGTGAGTCAAAGCTACCAAGATCAGATGCCATCGGTTACCCCAGCCGATGAATGTAAATTAATTGAATATACACCAGCTGGAACTAACTCTAGAGTCCGTGAACCAATTGATTTTCGATGGCCTGATGATTCGATGATTTCACCAGAGCCTTCGTCGCCACATCAGTTAACTTGGTTTAAAGCCAAGGAACGATTACCTGATAACCCAATGTTGCATGCTTGCGCTATGGCTTACATTACTGATTTAACGCTAACTCGTACCGCCCATTTGCCACTGAATAATTCACAGTCTAGGCAGCTAGGAGCATCTCTCGACCACGCTATGCATTTTCATCGTCCGTTTCGAGCAGATGAATGGTTGCTCTTTGAACAAGAGGCAGCCAGTTATTCAGGGTCGCGTTCAATTGCCAGCGGTAAGTTATTTACCAAAGATGGAGAATTAGCTGTTTCGGTGAGGCAAGAAGCTTTAATTCGCCAAGTTGCTATTAGTTGACTTACGGAAAGTTAGGTTCGGAAGGAATATGTTTAGTAATTCCAAATAGTTGAATTAGTTCTGGCGACATTTCAGAAATATCCATTTTCCAGAATGGGGCGTCAAAACCAGCATAAAGTCGATGGATTCGCCAGATGCCATCGCGCTTTTTATAGCCAATTCGATACCAGCCAGTTATTTCAACGGCGCTCTTAGAACGGCTAGAACCACTTAAAAGCAGGTATGCCAGTGTGGTTGCAGAATCTTCAGTTAAATCTTCGACGATGAAATTGACGATCATGTGGCGACGTTGATCTTTCTGATAGTTCCAGAATCGTCCTAACCATTCTAAGACTTGCTCTTTACCAACAAAGGGGCCAACTGTGCTCTCGCCCATAACAATGGCTTCCCATTGCGCATCAATATCGAAAACTTCATCGAGCATATCTATATTGCGCTCATCGAAACCCCAGCAGTAACGATGCAGCGTCTCTTGCAAAACTGATCGATCATCAAGTGCAGCGACTAACTTACGATCTTTTGCCAAAATTAGATTAAGAATATTCTTACGGCGAGACCAAGCTGGTAGCGGACGAAGCGTGATCGGCTCGTTAGCCATTACGCAACGCCTAGGTATGCCGCTTGCAGAGTTGGGTTATTTAGAAGTTCTTTCGATGTGCCAGTCAGAGTAAAGCGACCTTGTTCTAGAACGCTGGCACGGGCAGATAACGAAAGTGCTTCAGCCACATTCTGTTCAACTAAGAGCACTGTGAGGCCTCTTGCCGGCAGCCCCGCAATTAATTCAAAGAGTTGGCTAACTACGATTGGCGCCAAACCAAGTGATGGTTCATCTAGCATCAAAATCTTTGGCTTAGCCATTAGACCGCGAGCAATTGCGCACATCTGCTGCTCGCCACCTGAAAGTGAACCAGCCAGTTGATCTTTGCGCTCAGCTAATCGAGGAAACATCTCATACATTTCTTCGATTGATTCTTTAGTTTTTTTGCGGGCAGCAGCATGGTAGGCACCAAGTTTCAAGTTATCTTCAACTGAGCAGTCCGGAAATAGTTTGCGCCCCTCAGGGACAAGTACTAATCCATTCTCGGCAATTTTATGTGGCTTAATCTGGGCGAGGTCAACACCGCTAAAGTTAATTTCACCTGATGTTGCCTTGATAATGCCAGATACAGTGTTTAGCAGGGTGCTCTTACCCGCCCCATTGGCTCCCAAAATCGAGTAAATCTCGCCTTTATTAATACTTAACGAGACCCCATGAAGAACTGGCAGATCGCCATATCCCGAAGTCAGGTTATTTATCTCAAGAATTACTTCGCTCATTTTTCCGCCTTCTTTGCACCTAAGTAAGCCTCAATTACCTTTTGATTAGCCAACACCTCAGTCGGGGTACCTTCTGCGATTGGTAATCCATAATCAATTACCAAAACATGATCAGCAAGTGCTCTAACAACCTTGAGATTATGTTCAATAAAGAGAACCGATAGCCCTTCATTACGCAATCGTTTAATCATTTCAATTGCCCGATCTGCCTCAGTTGGATTAAGGCCAGCCATAACTTCATCAAGCATTAGCAGTTCAGTTTTCCCGGCTACTGCCCGAGCTACTTCGAGACGTTTACGATCTGCCAAAGTAAGTGACTTAGCCGAAACTAAGGCTCGGTGGGTCAGTTCCACTCGCTCTAAAGTTTCCCAAGCATGCTTTTCTGCGCGCCTGCGATCGCGATGCGATGCAAAGGCGCCGACCATTACATTCTCAAGAACAGTTAAAGATGGAATTGGGCGCACGATCTGAAAAGTTCTACCCAAACCACTGCTGGCTCGACGAGCTGGCCCTACATTGGTGACATCTTCACCGTTTACCGAAACGTTTCCGGCAGTAACATCTAAGTGACCCGAGATTAAATTAAATAGCGTTGTTTTACCCGCTCCATTTGGGCCGATAATTCCCATGATTTCGCCTTTGCGAACTTTTAAGGAAACACCACCTACAGCGGCCAGGCCACCGAATTGTTTAGTTACGTTAGAAACTTCTAATAGGGGAGTAGTGCTCATTTATTCCCCCCTTTTACAATTCTCAGTGCCCATCTACCAAACTGCTGTAGCGCACCCCAGAAGCCATGTCGGAAATAAAGTGCTGCCAAGATCAGAATGATTCCAACGGTTCCTTGCGAAATTCCCGCCAACGAACCTGCGAACTGACCACGTAGATACATCTGCCCAGGCTCTAAGAAAAGGGCGCCTAAGAACGGACCAAACAAAGTTCCGAGGCCGCCAATTAGAGCTAGTAACGGAATAAATGCACCAATTTCTAAAGTGCTTAGAAATGCTCGCGGATCTAGGTTGCCTAAGTAAAGAACATACAAGGACCCACCCAGTGAAGTCAGCGCAGCGCTAATTGCAAAAGCAATTGTTTTAATGGTTAATGGGTTAATTCCAGAAGCGGCAGCGGTTGCTTCATCATCGCGAACGGAGATCATGTAATAACCGAGGCGACCTCGAATTAAGAATAATGAGGCTCCCATACAGAAAACTAAGTATGCAAAAAAGACAAGTAACCAAATTTTTTGGTCAACAGTAGGCAAGCGATCGAAGGGAATTTGTATGCCCAAGGCGCCCTTAGTCCACGTGAAATAAAGAGCCAGCGACAGTGCCACTTCGGAAAAAGCCAAGGTTCCAATTGCAAAGAAGGAGCCACGTAATCTAAATAGTGGCCAAGAAATTGCAATGGCAACAGCAATTGAAATCATTATGCCAAGGATGATTCCTGGAATCGTTCCCCAATTTTGATCAGTTTTAGTTAGTGCCACACTGTAAGCACCAATACCCACAAACACTGCGTGGCCAAAAGAGAATTGACCGCAATAGCCGCCCAATATATTCCAAGCAACTGCTAGCCCACCAAATAGAAGACCTGCATTTACTAATGAATTGTAGTAATCATCTGCTGAGATGAGTCTTGCGACAATACCCAGAATCATCATTCCGAAAACAAAGCCGCCCCAAGATTTAAGCGGTGACTTGAGTGTGGTTTTTTGTGACGTCTTTTCAATTTCAAGAGTCATGCGAGCATTCCACCCTTCACAGATTTACCAAATAAGCCGTTCGGGCGAATTACAAGAACGATTAAGAACAAGGTGAACCAAACTGCCTGCTTAAGCTGTGGATCTAAGAGATAACCAGCTAAACCTTCAATTACACCAATTAAAATTCCACCAACTAAAGAACCTTTCACGCTTCCCAGCCCGCCAAGCACAACAACTGCGAAAGCCGGCAAGATAAAGCCGAAACCAATTTCGGTTGTGGCTGCGTAGCTTGGGGTGAGCAGCGCACCAGCCATTGCGGCAAGTGCGATCGAGATGCCAAAAGTCAGGATATAGATTTGATTGGAATTTATGCCCATCAGTGTTGAAGTCTTCTGATCTTGGGCAACTGCGCGCATGGCAGTTCCAACTATTGTGCGATTCAAGAACTGTATAAGTAACAAAGCCACGGCAATTGCAGATAGCAATATTATCAATCTTGGAATGCTGACATCTACGCCAAATGCGTTAATAGTTTTACCAGCCACAACGGATTGCGTTTGCTTGGCTTCACCGCGTGAGAGGGAGAGAACTAAGTTCTGGAATACGAAAATCAGGCCGAAGGTAGCAAACATCTGCATGTAATGATCATCTAGTAAGCGACGTATAACCAGAATATAAACCAGTGCTCCCAAAATAAAACCAAGTGGCGCGATAATCAGCCAAGCCGAGATATATGGATCAAGCTTTAAGTTCGTCTGAAGTAAATATGTAACAAACATGCCCAGCATCACAAATTCACCTTGGGCAAAGTTAGCGACGCGAACAACACCAAAGATTAAATTTAAGCCGATAGCAATGAAGGCGTAGATTCCACCTATTAGCAATCCCGAACTTAATACAATTGCGAGATCCATTTATTCCTATTTCTCTAAATTTGAGTTCTTGATATCTATAGCCTAATCATTACCTAAACTTATTGATTTCTGTAGACGTAAATTCGAAGAATTGGCTCCTTGGGCAACGATGCCCAAGGAG
>Ga0209651_1000377_pt1 | contig 16080 bp, 25 predicted proteins | sample LauGreFBDMM110SN_2_FD_188216 | JGI IMG/M metagenome (GOLD analysis project Ga0209651, IMG submission 188216) | Freshwater lake microbial communities from Lake Michigan, USA - Fa13.BD.MM110.SN (SPAdes) (version 2) | ecosystem: Environmental > Aquatic > Freshwater > Lake | place: Lake Michigan... | reverse complement strand
GTTACTGCGATGCTTAGCATTTGGTCAGCTCCAATCGGCTATCAAGTAAATCGTCAATGAACTTATCAACGATGTGCTTCTTAGAATCAATTGCATTGGCGCGTGTAGTGATGGCGTGTGATAACGCTTCATCTATTTCTTGTATTGTCTCGGTATCCATACCTATCCCATAAACGAATAAAGCCCAAACCTGTTGGCTGGGCTGATTAAGTAGATGGCAATACCTGTTAACGAAAGTGTAGCAAGAGATTGTGAACTTTTCTGTCAAGTTTTATCTGTTGGCAATGACTCCAGCCAAATCATACAAACTGCCACGGCGATCAATGTTGTTAGCCTTTACGATCTTATACACCTGGCGTTGAGTTATCCCTAGCCACAATGCGATTGCCTCAACATCTAAAAAGAACTTACGGCTTGGGTTGCTCATTGCCAAAGCTACAAGGCGCAGCACTGTCCACGATTGTTTGCACCCAAAGCAACTCACATCGCTCATAAGGTTTTCTGCATCAATGACCACGAACTTATGGCAATCATCTGTTGGGCAGGGAATCCTGCGCGGTTGCTCAACAAATTGCTTCGCTGCTGCCATTCCTTTTGCGTGTTGCTCTTTAACCTCATTGTAAAAGTCTGATGCCCATTCTTGGCCTAGTGTCCACTCAAGGTGGGCAAGTTGAAAGTCACAGGCAACCTGCACTTCCATATCGGTTGTTCGTTCCTTCTTCAATAGCGCGGGCGGTGTCAGCCGTCTAGCGGCGCGAATCTCTGACTCCCAACTATGCAAGATGCCTAGTAACTCAATTGCCATTGAGTAATCTAAGGCGTTGACATTGACCCCAATTGACCTTTCAGCCGATGCCGCCCCTGACCCCGACCTGCCTGGTGCAATGTGAAAACCTGCCTGATACTGCAGATCAGGGATGTTTGTGAGCCACACAATTATTGCCTGATGGCATCGGCGGCACACGATAGATTCATTGGCTGGGCGGAGGCAGATGTTGCAGTTCATTTAATCTCTTTCTTGTAGCCACAATTGGTGCATCGGACAACCCACAAACTTGAAAGAGGCGCAATAACTCGCCAATGGTAATTCCTGCAAAACAGGTGTCGCAGTCGTTTCAAAATGGCACCTCACTTGTTGTTCCTAAAGGTTCCCTTGTGGAACCGAAGTAGTCGGGCGGTTGCTGACCAAAGACTGTTAGCGGCCTGCAGGTGTGGGTGGCAAGCACGATTGGCTCTGCCACCTTCATCCGCGTTGCCGTTCTTCGAGTTGCCTCAAATGAAAGGGCGGTGCGATGGATTTGGTAAGTGTCTAGGCCAGCCGTGAGTGCCACTAACTCATCTGCAAGGTTGAGTCGGTTCGTATCAAGTTTGATGTCACATCGGCTAGTTGCACTGACCCCTGCCCAAATGAGATTGCCGCAATTTCTACAATCAATGGGTTTGAAATCTAACTCACTCATTGGGCGTTCCTGACCCGATCGTAATGGTGTACCTATTACCGCTTATATACATAAGCGGTACAGTACGCACACCGATTACGCTCAATACTGCCTCTGTACCTAAAATAAAAAGGTACACAAAAGGTACAGTACGGTACACCTCAATTCACCTTCAATTGTGTGATTTCGGCATCCAAAAGGTTGAAATTGCTCTTGCCTAAGTCGGTGATGTAGAGAATGAATGACCTGTCATTGCCACGGTTTTCTATCCAACCACCTGCCAACAGGTCAGACAATCTCTCGCCAATGGCATCCTTTGACCCAGTAATGCCTTCGGCAATGAATCTGCGGGTACACCCTGGATGGTTGTGGATAAACTCAGCGACCTCTTTTTGCTTCTTGAACTCTTTGTTGCTCTCTAGCTCGTCCTCAAGCAATGGCACACTAATCACATACTCAATCTGCGCCCTAGTCGAATCAATGGTGAACACTGCTGCCTCTTGGGTCCTATCTGATTTTCGCCACATCCCTGCAATCTTGCGGATAAATCCTGGGCGATCCTTAGTCACTCTCATTGTCAGCGTTCCTGTTCTACCAGGGGCAAGTGCTTCCAACGGCTCGACAAGATAGGCAGCGCCATCAATGGTTGCTAACTTTGCCTGCCCGCCGATGGCAAAGCGCCCCCGTGTCTCTGCGTTCTTTGTGATGTGATCAATAAGCACAACGGCAGCGCCACTGGCGGTGGCTACTGTTCTTGGGAATATGCGCATCCATCTTGTTATGGCATCGTTGTCTTTCGTCTCTCCGCCCCACATGGTCAGGGATTCGGTAACACCATCAATGATGATGAGTTCGGCAGAATCAGGCTCAAGGATGGCTTGCCAATATGGATCGTCAACATCGCGTGGCCCATCAGGGCGGATGTAGGTGAAGTATTGCAGCAGGTTAGCTCGACTCACGCCTAATGACTTCATACGCCCAACTACATCTGAAGCATCTGATTCAAAATCTATGTAGATCACCTTTTTGTCAGCCTTGAGGCACTCAGCGCTGGCAATTTGTGCTACCCATGATTTTCCTGATTCAGATTCACCGTAGATAGAGTGAACACGGCCATTGTAGATAAGGCCGTGACCATCGGTGCGCTTGAGGATGGTAGCAATGGGTGCTTGAAATAAGCCATCAAAGTAATCCTTCAGGGCGATTGGCTTCCAACTGGATTCATCATCGCTAGGCGGTGGTGGGCTTTGTAATGTATTTGTGGGCATCAGTGCATTGCTTGAATCAAAAGAATTAAGACCCTGCGCCCCGTAGCCTTGATTTCTTAGATCGTTGGCTGCTGCCTTGAAGTCTCCACCGTGTTTAAGTGTGGCATAAAAGGCAAACTTAGAATAGGAAGTCTCTGATTCAAACTGTGTGCTAGTAGTAAAGACAAAGAACTTATCGTTGCCATTAAAGTTTGTGGTGGCGCTGATGCCTTCGGCCTTGCCTGGTCTGCGCCATACTGTTGCCTCATTTTTGCGATAGACAACTGCCCAGCCAAGCGGCACAAGCAATTCTTCCCAAGTGTTGCGGGCGTTGTAATCATCGCCAGGGGTGAGGATGCCATCGTGTTTAGTGGCTACTTCTTGCTGGATGGATTCAGCTTTAGGCATCTCATCAAACATTGCAAAGATATTGTGCAACGCTGATCTCTGTTGCATTGTAATTGTCGGGATGGATTCAATTGAGCCACCTATTAGAACCCAGTTGCCACCTGAAGGATGTGTGGCACCGCAACTTGGCGCCGTGATCGTGAAGCCACCTTCGCTTCGCGTTTCGGCCCATACATCCACACCGCCGTTTTCACCAGGCTTTCGCGCTAACTTAGTGTTTCCTGGTAGTTCACCATTGGATACACGGTAAAGCCAATGAAGCCCGCCCGATGGCGTAATCTCCACATAACCAGCGTTGAGAGTGTTCCATAAATCGCCAAGCCCTGAGTTATTGGCAATCTCTGCAATGTCCAAGTGCATCTTTTGAGCTACTGCCCGACCTTCAAGTTCAAGCATCTCTAAATTGCCTGATACCTTGCCAGTGATGACACCAATGCCAGTCACATTATCTTTGAACCACATGAGTAATTCATCAGGTGTTGGCAGTTCTTGCTGAAACCTTTGCCACGCAAATGCAGGTCGCTTTGATCCGTCATTGGCAACTGGCACAACAGAAATGCCTTGCTTCAAGAAACGCAGGGAGATTGGTAGCAGTTCATTCATCATCTGCAACCATGCGCGAGATAATCCACTCCACAACAGGCACCGCTACCGCATTGCCCATTTGCTTATATCGGCTTGAGTCGGCTTGTCCATCTGTCCAATTATCAGGAAATCCTTGAAGGCGCTCACATTCAGTTGGTGTGAGTCTGCGCACTACTGATTCAGTTGCAACTGCAGGTGCCTGTTGCCTATCTAATGTGTATGCAGGTGCGCCTTCGGCACCAATGCCAGTTCCATTTTGGTGCTTTTCTAACTCTCTTGCATCATCTATTGGAAATACCATTGGCACATTTCCCCCGCCTGTTCCATATCGTGAAATAACTGTTGGCACAATGCCATCTTCATACACTCGTACATCATTAACACGGGTGCCATCAATAATTAGAACTGTTGCGTAAGCCTCACCATTGTTATCCATTGCGTTCAAAGTTGGTGCCACCCCACCTTCATTCCAGGATTCATAATCGTTGACATTCTGCGCCCGCTTAGCTTTCGTGAAGAACAAGGTGGCCACTATTTACATCTTGGTTGACAACAGTTGATTTGTGATACAACTCTGCAGGTATGCAATTTGCTATATCTTTTCCGTTTGAGAGACTAACTCCAGTGCTGCCTGAAGTTGCGGTGGCAGTGTCTTTTCTCGTCTGTTTGCCCTGCGCAAGATACCCTGCGCGGCTTTCGGCGATAGCGAGTATTTCTTCAGGTGCTGCCCCTGTGTCTCCAAGACATCCGACAATGAACACTCTACGGCGGCGTTGGGGTACTCCGAAGTGTTGAGCATCAAGCACCCTGTAGGCGATGCGATACCCGCGCTCAACCAACGCTTCAAGAACAACGGCCATGTCTGCCCCTTGATTGCTGGAAAGTAAACCAGGGACATTTTCGAGGATAAAATTTTGCGCTCTTGTTTCGTCAAGCAATCGGCAGATTTCCCAAAATAATCCTGATCGAGAACCACCCAATCCTGCTCGTTTTCCAGCCACTGATAAATCTTGGCAGGGGAATCCGCCTGTGATAATCCCAGTTCTAGGTTCAAATCCTGCTGCAATGAGTTGTTCACCTGTGACCCCCGTTATGTCTCCGAATATAGTTGATTGTGGAAAATGCTTCTTCAATACTTCTTGTGCATTTTTATCTATTTCAATTGATGCAACTACTTTTACACCATTGCGCTCTAGTGCTAAATCGAAGCCACCAACACCTGCAAATAAACTAACTGCAGTTCTCATCTCTACCCCCGTTCGCTAATCTTGCGTGGCGTTGCAGGAATCGAACCTGCAGTTGCATCCCCCGATGCAATCCCTCATCTGTGAACCATCACAACGCCGATCTCTTGGGGCAGAAAGGACAAGCACCCCAAGAAGTTTAGTTAGTCGGTTTTGCACCTAACTGCGCAAGCAATGCTTGAACGGCTGGGTCGTTGATGTTGGCGGGGGCTTGTGCCACCGCAACTGGCGCAGGCGCTGCACCTGCGTTACCAATAAATGCGTTTGCCTTAGCCACTGCATCGGCATCGCCTGTTGCATCGAGCAGAATCCACGGCGCTGACTTTCCGGGCTTTGCAGTTCCCTGACCAATGCGTGCTAATACCTTTTGGCCAATCTTAGTTTTCAATGCGTTCTTCAAAGCTACATTGAAGAATAATACTGATTCGTGATTGAAGCCTGTATCTAAATCATTGATACGAACTTCAATTGCATCGGCATCACCGTGAACTGTCGCAATGCCTGTTTTGTATTCAATTGCTTCAAGAATCAACAGGTGGCCATTGAGATCGGCAACCTTTACTGATTCTGAGTTACTGCTCGGTGCTGAAAATGCCATGTGACATTCCCCCGTTTCTTTTTGTTTGGGTGTTAGTTCGTTTCTAACTCTGTTGGCGGTGTCAATTCCGCTAGTTCTTTGGCAATGTCGTTGATTGTTTTGGCTGGGATTGTGCAGGCGCAACCATCACGCTCACACATCAGTATCACCATTGCAAGCAACTGATAGGTCAGTGCTGAAAGGTCGGTAGTAAGGGCAATACATACACATTCTGCTAGGTGTTGCTGGAATCAACGGCCACATCTCAGGCGTTGTTTCGACATCAATGGTAGATAGCAATGAATACACTGAGTCAAGGCGAGCAAGAGCATCTAGTGCTGCCTGCTCATCGTAATCAAATAATTCAATGTGCATATCTTCAATTGACCCGCCCGTTGGCAAGAATACAAGGCCAACTTTGTTTACGGTCACGCCAGTTTGTGCTTTGCCGTAACCATAAAGCTGAACCTGAGTAATCTGTTGACTATTAGCACCTTCACTGCGTTTGGCTTTAACACCTGCAGGTGATGTGGTTTTCCAGTCAAGCACATAACCTTTTTCAATGTCATAAAGGTCAATAGTGCCTGCAAGGTTGGCGCGAATCTTTACTTTCTGCTCAACCTCGTAACGATCAGGCATCGTGCTAAAAATACCTTCAAGAAATGAATGGATGGCGGTGCCGACATTGGCAGCCCAAGAACCGCCACCCGATTCATTTGCCTTATCCCAGTCCAGCAACTTATAGGCAAGTCTGCGTACACATTCTTGACCTACTTCAGATGGACCGATGTAAACCTGTTGGCTTCGTGGAGACCACTTGCTTGCTTCACTGATGATGCCACCGATTTCAACGGCTAACTGTTGCGCTGGATTGTGTAAAGGCGTGAAAGTCATTTGTTAATTGTCCTCATTCACAAGAGAGAATCTGCGGGATGTAGATACTATCTCAAGTGCCTCTATTACTTGTATAGGTAGGATTTCGCGAGCGCGTTTTGTGTCAAAGCGCCTCGTTTCAACAAATGTGTAGCGAACAACAGGGCGGTTAAGAAACATCCCTAGTTGGTTATCGCCTAATGCTCGCTCTATGTGTGCGCGAGCAACATCTGCAACTTCTTGCAGTTCTTTGATCTTGACTTGGGCAGATTTATATTGCTCAAGCCAAGCGGCGGTGTTGGCATCAAAGTCCACCACGCCTGTTTCTATTTCAACGCTCATATTGACCCCCATCAATAGAAATTGTTGCGCTTGAAATGTTCCCACGCTCCGCAAGGACCGCTAGAACCATATCTTCGGCCAATGTAGGCCAGTGCTGCAATCGTCTGAGCAACAGTTGATTTACTGCGCTTCATACCAAGATTGCGATAAGTGCCATCCAATAACTGACCAACACCTGATGCGGTGCTAGTGGGATTCTTCTTATCTGACCAGGCGCTTTCCTTGCTCATAAGAGAGTTAAAACACCTGAACTGATTTGCGGTAAGTAGCTCGCGAGCCACTTCCTTTGGATTTACCTGCATCAACGCTGGGCGATCTTTGTAGATAACCAGTTGCGGTATTGCAGGCGGTGCCATTATTGCTTGAACTGTTAATGAAGTTCCTACGCTAACCACAATGATTAACGCAAGCCTTCGGATAAGTTTTTTGTCTGTTGGTGTAATGGTGCTGCTCCTTGTTCAGTTGCTAACCACTTGCCCACAATTCGCTTTGCATAACTAGGCGATGTGTTCAATTGGCCTGCAATTTCGTTGACAGACAACCCTTTTTTATGTAATTGGATAATGTTAAGTGCCATACCTTTGAAGGTGACACCCTTATCCTTTACAACAACGGCATCTCTTTCGGTTGGCGAGTTGCCACCCCAAATACCGTGAATTATCTGTTTTTCTAGTGCGTACTCCAAACACTCCTTTTCGTGAATACAACTTGTGCATATTGCTTTAAGTTGGTGCAGTCTTTCTGCCTCTTGTATGCGGTTGATGGGGAAAAAGAAATCTTTATCCTCAACATCTGCACACTTTGCTTCATCAAATCGTGGTAAATCAACAAAGAAATCAAAACCTTTCAATGCTTTTCTGCCAGCCATTGTTGAAGGTCCTGGATTACCCAGGCTTGTTCAATCCCAGCGTTTCGGCGCTTGAGAATGATGTAATGCAATGGCACCTCGGATAAACCGCGAGCCTTCGCATAGTTTTCTGCCTCAACTTCAGCTTCACGCCAAAATTCAGGCAAACTTATTGTTTTACGATTCTTGAGTTCAAGAATGTATTGCTTGCCAGCAATGATTGCGACTAGATCGCCTTCATCGTGCTTACCAGCCTTCACCAAACGCTCACACAAGGCACCAGCACCGCGAAGCCAACGCATAACATCGGTTTCAAATTGTGCGCCTTTGCGCCCGTTTGGGTTAGCCACTATTGAACTACTTTAAGTGATGGGTAATTGCCTTGAGCCTCACGCCCAATGCGGGCAAACTTGACTGCTCGAATTAAATCTTCAGCCAAAATCAAGGCTTCTTGCTCAGTCATACTGCAAAGTAATGGTGCGCCATCGCCTAGATTCTCGCGTGCAGTTTCTAGTCGGTCAAAATGGCCTTCGGCCTTGACTGATTCTGCGCAGATTCCTTGCAGTTCCATCAACATTTTGTAGTCAAAATTGCCGACCACATCTTCAAGCATATCCTTGACTGCATTTTGTTCCTCTAAATAGAGTGCAATGTGGCCATCTGAGTGATTGTGAATTGAAAATAGCGGTTCGCGTGCTTTGTTTTCAAAATTCAATTGCCTTCACCTATTTCAAAAGCTGAGATAATGATTGCATATAAGGCTAATACGCCAATAATCAGACAAATCAATCCTAACCAAAACATTTGTTTCCTTTCCGTTCAAAGTAGGTGCGCACATACTACACAGACTTGAACAGTGCAACGCTTAGACTCGCTGAACCTCAATCTGAAAAGGTGCGGCGGTGTTAATGTCGTATTTGGCAGATATTGCAAGCGCCTCAAGAATCCGATCTGCCGCCCAATCTGATTGAGCAAGGTTGGGCAGTTGCCCCGCCAATGCGCCTAGCGCGTAGGCAGAGCCTGAGCCGATTGCATACAGGCCATCTTGCGATTGGCTAATATCTAATTGATCGCCGATTTCAAAGACATTGCCAGCAAAGGCCATCAAGAAGCCAAAACTTGCGCCATCTTTGTCAAAGTCGTATCCGTTAGCTCGAAAGGCAACAATGATGCTTGGCACAATCTTTTTGCCCACAAAGGCAACTGGGTTAGTGCCATCGTAGGCTGGCGGTTTCCAGTTGTAGGTCAGAATATCCCCTGGCCTGCAATCGCCCCGCACTGCCAGCAAGTATTTGCCTAGTTTGACGATCTTTGGAGTGCTTGGCGAGATGATGCGCTTGTCACCGTCTGTAATCTGAGAGTCTGCCCCTAGCATGGCAAAATCAGGCCCTTGGTAGGCAATGGCGGTAGTCATGGGGTAAGTGTAGGGCAAGGCGTGAAAACCCTAGCAATTCCCCAATTCTTTGGGTTTCCACGCCTCAATCTGACTCTAACACGCACAAATCCTGTTATCAAATCGTTATGTGTCTTAGGGGTCAATCTTGCCCATGCGTATATACAGGTGCTATCTTTATCTCAATGGGGAACGGCCCCTAAAGATCGGATAGCAAAATGGAAAGATATGCAGCAATTTGTAAAGACTGCGGAACCTATGTAATCAATCGCCAAACTAACCACAAACTTTATGGTGAGTGCGAAAGAGAACAAGCAAAGGCAGGTAACTAATCATGTCAGTATCAAAATCACTAGCAATTGAAATCACTGATGAGATTGAAAAATCAGTTAAGGCAATCCTTGCAAAGCACAATCTTCAACTATTAAAGCAAAACACAAAGTATGGCAATGAATACAATTACACTGTAAAGGCAGTTGCAGTTACTTTGAGTGAGTCAGGTGTAAATCTAAATTCACCTGAAGCACAAAATTGGTTGGCAGTTGGAACTTCTTATGGATTCAAAAACCCATCAGATGTTCTAGGCAGTACCTTTATTCATGCTCGTAAGGAATACAAATTTATGGGCATCAATCTGCGCAAAGAAAAGTTTCCACTTTCAGCAATTGAAGTTGCAACAGGAAAGCAATATGGATTCCCATTAAAGGCGCTTATGCAGTTGCCTGACTTTGATGAAACTCAAGTCTCAACTTGGATTCGTGGAGATATGGGTTTGCCTTTTAATGCAAAGGTAATCTCATTATGAAACTAAAAGATGTTGCTGATTACCACTTAGAACAAGCAAAAGAAGCAAACTCTTGCAACGAACGCCAGCAAGAGGAATATCACCTTGAGATGCTTTCAGCATTACTTGAAGAAATGGGTGAGTAATGTTTTCAACCAACTACACCTGCAAGTGCAATGCCTGCAAAGAAACATTTGAATCAGTAATGAAAGTCAACCTATGCCTGCCTTGCTTTGAGGCATACCTAGCGAATTTGGAGAATAAATAAAATGGGTGCTTACAAAAATCTAGTAATTGAAGTAGCAGATAATATGTATCAAATCAGTCGTGACCTTAATCAAGCAAGTGAAACATCAGACTTTGACGAGATGAAGCGCTCACTACGCAGTGCAATTGTGAACTCTGCATTAGTCATTGCACAAATTCAAGAATTGGAGCGTTGAGATGATTACAAAGCGTGGCAAGCAAGTACGCGCAATTGCTCTTTTGATTGGCGTAATCTTGATTTGGCAGGTTTCTGTAAACCTTTGGTGGGTTGGCATTGATGCACCCAGCGCCCAGTTTCTTGGCTGGTGTTGGGGTTCAATGAGTCAGTGCGTAGTTCTATGACACCACTTAGATCAATCCGCGTTGCCACCGACCTTTGGCAATCGGTACAAGCCAAAGCAAAGAAAGAAGGCACCACCGCCACCGCAGTCATTGTTGAGGCATTGCGTAGATACATCAAATAATTAAAGAGACGAAAAACCCCCTGCAGGAACGGCTGCAGGGGGTTTTTCTATGGGGGCGTTTTAGCGCCTAAAACTATCCTAACAAAAATGTGTAATCTGTAAATCTTTCTTCAATGTTTGAAAACCCAGGAACCTGGCCAACCATAGTCGGCATTGCCACATAAGTTGGCACCGACACCTGCAACTGCATATACGATAAATCAATGGCTTCAGCTCGTTTACTGACATCAATCATAGAATTAAAAACCAATTGTTTTGCCCCGTATGCGTGAGTTGAAGTGCCTTGTAACAATCGCCCTACCCCATTGGCAATTAGATTGCTTTCAATCCTGTTGCACCCAAGATAAACCATTTGCCAATCATCAGGCAAATTGGCAATAAACACATCCCATAATTGTTCAAAATTAGGGTGCAATTCTGCATCATCTTCAAATATAAAAACATTGCCAGCATCTTTATATTGCTCAATCACGCCACGGTGACTTAGCGCACAAGCCTGAACACCAGTAATGCCCAGTTCTTTGCCATCAATAGCTTCAAAGCGTTCAAAGGTAATCTTGTGAGCATCTAACTGCTCTTTAATCTGCGCCATTCGATCAGGCCGTTTAGCAAGATTGATAACAATAACTTTTTCAAATATCTCGTTAAATGTCGGTTTCAATCTCGCCTGCAATGCTGGCATAGGCCGCCAAGTCCACAAAACTATCAAGATGATCAGGTGATTCAATCAACCTAGCAACTTTGACAAGTGCAAGGCACATCGCAGCTTGAGATGGAGAAATTTCTTGTTCTAAATAAATTGACCATAAACCAGCAATGCGCTGATGGTTAGTTAGTGGCTTTCCATAATTTTTATTGCGATCACCGTGAGTAAGGTGCTTGGCTTCATCTAAGATTTCACCGCGTTCCATCATCCCCCATCTCATACCAGCCATCTCCCCAAAGGGTTAATAATCGCTGAAAGTAAGCCTCGTATTGAAGGCCGATAGTATCAAGGTTATAGAGCGAAACTGCACGATTGCGGATTTTAGCCCTATCTAGCAATTTTACCTTTTCGGCACTAAGGGTAAATTCACGCAAAGTACGGCATCTAAAGCCTGAAACCCCATCAGGGTTGTTCTCAGTAAAAGCACCCCAATCAGTTGTGATTGTAGGCGTGCCACAAGCCTGTGATTCGATCACTACATTGCCAAAGGGTTCGACATAAAGAGTTGGGGCAAAAGTTGCTATTGCTCCACCCATCAGTTTAGCGCGTTGTTCAGGTCCAACTGACCCAACAAACTCGCCGTATCCTGATTGCTCACCAGGACCAGCCAAGATGAGCCGTTTGCCTAATCTTTGGCAGACTTCTTGGGCAATTCGGTAGCCTTTTCGGTCAATTAAGCGACCAATAAACAGGTAATACTCGCCCTTTTCATCACCTAAACCATCGCCCAATGGGAACATTTCAGGTTCTAAATACCCTGGAATCACCGCATCGTAGAACTGGCCATCGGCAGTTGTTGGGTTTTTCCACCCTGCATAGATTGAGTGCATCCAGGCATAGGACTCAAACACCCGAAACTTGGCAAACACACCGCCGTAGCCAACGCCAAACTCCACTGCCGTGTGCGCTGGGAAGGCATCGGCAATTGGCTTTTGTGCGCTGCCACCGATGAGACAAATGAAATCTTGCTTCTCAATGCGCTGGGCAATTTCTTCAATCGCCTTTGCATTGAACTTATCCCAAAGCCAGCCATCAAACGGGAACTGGGTGTAGTGAGGCACGACCTTTACTGCCTCTGCTCGATCTGTTTCGCTCACGCAGGTGATCAACTCTGTGACAGGTGCTTCGACTTCCTCACCTGCATAAAGAAATACTTCGTGGCCTAAGTCGTGCATCATTATGCAAAAGCGGCGCACCTTTTCAGTGAAAGCGCACCCTGCAAACTCTTTTGTTACTTGTGTGTGTGGCAGTGCCACGATGTGAAAACGCATTGATTCCCCCGAATCTGTTGTTTAGTTTTCCAGTGTTGTTAAACGAGCTGCAAGTGCCTTGTTCTCGGCTGATAGTTCTTGGATTGCTTTGACAAGGATTGGAATTAAACGACCCTGGGTTGCTTCTAGTTTTTCAGGGTTATCGCGGTAGGTAAGTTGCAAATGATCTGCCAAACCTGTCGCATCTTCAGCGGCGACTAAATCTTGCGCAATAAAACCAGCATCGGCAATGCCAACTTTGCCGCCATCTCGCATATTCCATTCAAACTTGACGGGCTTGAGTCCGTTGATGAAGTCAAGTCCTACTGCTAGTGGTTCAACATCTGTCTTGTCGCGTGCATCTGATAGTGCGGTGATTGAGGTTACCTGGCAGCGTAGGGTTGCAATAGATGAATCGCCAAGTGTAATTTGGTTAGATACAGATGTTGTAGTTGCTTGAGCATTTGTTCCAATAATAATATTGTTACCACCAGTAATTAAAGAACTTCCTGCTTCGCGTCCAAGAGCAACATTAGTAGCACCGCTTGTAGCAGAATATAAAGCATTTTCTCCAGCGGCTACATTGTAACTTCCGCCAGTAAGAGAACGTCCAGCATTGGTGCCTATTAAGGTATTACGTTCTCCAGTTAATGCACTTGTTCCAGCAGCATAACCAACGGCAACGTTATTAACGCCAACTACAGTTGCCTGTAATGCTCCAGCACCAATGCCAACATTTTGAGTTCCTATAGTGCTTGCACCAAGAGCATAACTTCCTATGGCAACATTATTACTACCAGTTGTCTGTGCATCTAAAGCAAAGGCACCTACTGCAACATTCTCAACACCTATAGTATTGCTTTCCATAGCAGCAGTGCCTACGGCAATATTGTGATATCCAGTAGTATTAGCAAACAAAGCACTTTTTCCAAGAGCCGTTATTCGTGCGCCAGTAGTATTAGAGTATGCAGCCTGCATACCAAAAGCAACATTTTCATAACCAGTTGTATTATTTCGTAATGCGTCTGCGCCTATAGCAGTATTGTTGTAACCTGTTGTATTCCCATCTAGGGCAGTATATCCAACCGCAACATTGTTGGTACCAATGGTATTTGTGCTTAATGCACCTACACCAATTGCTGTATTTTGGACACCCGTAGTATTGGAAGTTAAAGAGTTGTAACCCACGGCAGTATTGTTTGTTCCTATTGTGTTTGCATCAAGAGCGCCACTACCAATAGCCGTGTTATTGGCACCTGTTGTATTTGCTAACAAAGCAAAATAACCAGCAGCCGTATTATTACTGCCAGTTGTGTTATTAAATAGTGCGCCATTGCCAACGGCGGTACCGTTGTAACCAACGGTGTTGTATCTTAATGCTCCGTAACCAACGCCAGTATTTGCGGCACCTGTTGTATTGCTCTGCAAAGCGTATGTACCAAATGCCGCACCACTTGCTGCTGTATTCACCGCAAGTGCGCTAGTACCATAAATTGCATTGTTGGTGCTATCAGATAGTTTGCTGGCAATATCCCGCGCTTTAGTCACTTGGTTGCTCCTTTAATTGTTCTGCCCATTGCTCAAAATTGCCCGTGAATTTCAACGGTCCGATATGAGAACAGGTCATTGTTGGGTCAAAATAAATAGAAAAGCCCCCGTTTGTAAGTTTGTTGCACGCGGTGATGTCCTCTGAGATCAAATCACCGTTTTCAACCTTGACTTCAAATGCCCATCGGACATCTGCGCCGTTGTGGGTGTATTGCTCACTGTTATCCCATAGGTATTGCGCAGCTTTTGCCGACATCCGCAGGAACCCAGTGCCTAATGCTTCAACTTTAATCAGTCCAGCCTCATTCTTTATCAAATCTTCAGGCTTGCACTTGACCACATACTGCTCAACAAGTGACTTCTTGCGGGCGGTGCCACCGACTACATCGGCATCGTGGTCCAGCAATTGAAGCAACCATTCAGGTTGCCACTCCATATCGGCATCAATCCAAATAATGTCATCAAAGCCATTGTTGACCGCAATTGCCAAGAGGTCGTTTCTAGCTCGTTGAACCAATGAGTCATAGGACATATAAATTGGCACAAAGTTCACGCCATTTGCCATTCCTAAGCGAATCGAGTTCACAAGTGAGTTGGCATACCACACATCAACCTTGCCATCATAAGACGGCGTGGCAATCAAAACATTACGAACATCCCCCTGGTTGCTCATTATGCTAGTGAGTCCACATCAAAGTCATCAACCTTTGTCTCTGTGACAGGTTGAGCAATCTGTGTTGACTCGTACTGTGAATCATAAACAAGGTCAAGGTGGGCGACATTTGCCAAGTCAAAGAGTTCAGCCTTTGTAAACTCGCCTGGTGCCTTTGCTGCCTCAACATCGGCTTGCTTGTTGAACTTTGACACATAATCGTTGAGTGAGTATTCAACCTCAATATCCCACTTGATTACTTTGCCGTCTAAATCAACGGTTGGAACCGCCTTTGTCAGTGTCTTTGCTGCCTGATCTGCATACGGTGTTGCCATTAGTTAACCTTGCTTTCTAGTTCGGTGACCTTTGCGGATAGTTCTTGAATTGCCTTGACCAGTATTGGAATTAAACGGCCTTGTGTGGCCTCTAACTTTTCAGGATTGTCACGATAAGTCAGTTGCAAATACTCTGCCAACTGCGCTTCATCCTCTGTTGCCATCAACTCTTGGGCAATAAAGCCCGCATCCTTGATGCCGACCTTGCCGCCATCTCTCATATTCCAAGTGAAGGTGACAGGATGCAGTTTGTTGATGAAATCAAGACCGACTGGAATTGACTCAATGTCTGTCTTATCACGGGCATCAGATAGTGCGGTGATTGAGGTGACTTGAGCGCGAATGGTTGCAATGCTTGAATTACCAAGTGTAATTGCGTTTGAAGCGGTAGCAGATGATGGGGCAGCCAAATACCCAATAAAAGAATTATTTGTGCCAGTAGTTGTAGCATACCCTGCTTGCAAACCTATGCCAGTATTATTTCCACCCGTTGAATTGTACAAAGAAGCAACACCTACAGCAACATTGTTGCTATTCGTTGTATTCACTGCTAACGCACCAGCACCCAAAGCGACATTCGCTTGACCTGTAGTGTTGCCATTTAATGGGGCAACATAGGAACCATCCCAGTAAGCGCCAATAGCGATATTTGCAGAGCCAGTAGTGTTGGAGTTCATTGAATTGTAACCAACTACAACGTTATAGCCACCAGTCGTATTATTCGTCAATGAAGTTGTACCGATAACGGTATTTCTTATCCCTATTGTATTATAGTACATAGAGTTTTTGCCAACAGCTACATTCTCGGTACCTGTCGTGTTGTTATAGAGAGCAATGCGACCTACAGCTACATTGTTACTACCTATTGTATTACTTGCTGCCGCTCCAGCGCCAACAGCAACGTTTTCAGTGCCAGTAGTATTATTTGTCATTGACTGCCAGCCAACGGATGTGTTGTAAGAGCCTGTAGTATTATTATACATAGACTGGTATCCAAATGCGGCGTCGCCAGTTCCTGTTGTATTTTCATTCATAGCATACATACCGACGGCAGTGTTTTCAGTAGCGGTCGTATTTTTATTAAGAGCGTTCTGCCCTATGCCAACATTGTTACTACCG
>Ga0209651_1000376_pt1 | contig 16080 bp, 11 predicted proteins | sample LauGreFBDMM110SN_2_FD_188216 | JGI IMG/M metagenome (GOLD analysis project Ga0209651, IMG submission 188216) | Freshwater lake microbial communities from Lake Michigan, USA - Fa13.BD.MM110.SN (SPAdes) (version 2) | ecosystem: Environmental > Aquatic > Freshwater > Lake | place: Lake Michigan... | reverse complement strand
TAAAAAAGTTCCTTGATATTCAATCTTTGCGAGTCTTTTTGTTGCGCCATTATTTGTAGGAATTCCTTGTATTGTTGCCCATTCAGTCTCCAAAGCGGAACAATCAATCTGAAAATCCATAACGGTAAATGGAAGAAACTTTATCAAGTCTTCATTTTTTTTTATATCTGATTTCAAAGTTGATATATAATCTTTTATTTGTGAAAGAGTATCGGTAATGTTTTTTATCGTAATTTCTAAACAATAATTCATTCTTATTAAAAATAAAAATATTTTTTTTTTTTAATTATTTGAAATCTTGGCGGAACAATAAATCCTCGTATTCTTCCAAACCCCCTTGGAGGATATGGAGCCTTCCGTTATCCAAATGATATAACACACACTCGGTCTCTTCGATAATGTGGGCGTCGTGGGAAACCATGACCACACTGCCATTATACTTTTTGAGTGACTCGACCAGGCAATCAATCGTTTCTATATCCAAATGATTCGTGGGCTCGTCCAAAAACAAGACATGAGGCTTCATAATACAAACATCCGAAAACGCGATTCTCATTCTCTGGCCACCCGAGAGGACCTTGATGGGACGTGTATGATGGCTTGGCTCGAGAGAAATTTTGCCCAAATATTGCCGAATTTCTTGAACCGAGAGTTGAGGATGTTTTTCTTGTAAATATTCCACCGGTGTCTTGTCTTCAGGGAGTTCTTCCACGCTGTGTTGATGAAAATAACTCACCACCACGTTTTCATTGACCAGACGGGTACCTTGGGTAGGTTTCAATTCTCCCTTGAGGATTTTTAAAAAAGTCGATTTACCACAACCATTTTTCCCCAGAATCGCGATTTTAGTTTGGTCGTCGAGTTGGAAATCTAGTTGGTGGAGGAGCAGGGGGAGTTCTGGACCGTAAGAGAAATCCACCCCTTGGAGTTGAATATAAGGAGACTTGACCGTTGGACCGGTTTGAAAATCCATTATCACCTTGTAGGGTTTTTCAGGACGGACCACGCCTTCGCTCGTTTTTTTCTTTTCCAGCGCAACGGCTTCTTTTTTGAGTCCCTTGCCTTTGAGGCCTCGGAGTTCTTTTTGAAACTTTTCCCAATCGGTTTCTTGTTTTTTAAGATCGGCTTCTTTTTGCTGTAGAAACTTGAAATAGTTGCCCCGGTAGGTTCGGAGGTTCGAGTGAACGAGATGAACGATATGAGTACTTACCTCATTGAGGAAATCGATATTGTGCGACACCACGAGCAAGATTCCCTTGAATTCTTGGACGTATTTTTTTAGCCAAACAATAGCTTCCATATCGAGATGATTGGTGGGTTCGTCCAAAAACAAAAGGCGAGGTTTCATAAAAAGCGCGCGGGCCAGACTCACACGGGTCCTCCACCCTCCCGAGAATTTGGAATAGGGGTATTCAAATTGTTGGTCAGTAAAACCCAACCCATGAAGAATTCTTTGGACCTCGGAGCGATCCCTATCGAGTTCGGTCATTTTTTGTTGAAGTTGCGCGTCCATGTCTTCGGAAGCGACGTCTCCAGACTCTATTTTTTGGTACGCTTCCAAGGCAAGCGTTCTCTCCCTGTCGGATTGTAAAATAGCATCCACAATACTAATATCTAGCCACCGCTCATCGGCAACATATTGATCAATATAAATACCACCAAGACGTTGATGGAGACACTGGAGGAGCGATGTTTTGCCCGAACCATTTTTTCCGCAGACTCCGTATCGTTCTCCGATGTGAAGACTAAGATTTCCATCGCGAATAAGAATTTTCCCACCGGCTTGGAGGGAGATGCCTTGGATTCCCAAACTGTCCCCGGAATCTTGAACGTGTTGAATATGATGATCGGTCATTATTGCTTATTTTAAAATGAAGAATGATTTTTTAAGCCCCCTCTTGGTTTTTATCTTATTATTATTGTATGTTGAAATACATTTTGTATAAAAATAAAAATTTTCAAGCCTAGTTTTATAAAATTGATTTCCCTGTTTTTAATTTTCTAATTCTATTAATTACCCAATTATGGAATCTTTTTCCCTCAATAAAGCAATTTTATGGAGTTATAGTCTTCAGTTCTTGTCCGCGATTCCTTGGACGATTTTACTCTGCTTTATTCCGTTTATTCGATTGTTTCATCTCCGTACGGGTCCCGAGTATCGGTGTCTACAAAAAAAATTGGAAAACCGTTGTAGTGTAGTGACCGATGATAATCGAGGGTATGGCTATGCTTGTGGTCGTTGGTTTATTGCGTATTTGTGTATTAATAAAGAAGCGTGGATCATTACGACCCCATATCATTTCAAGCGGATGATGAAAAACAATAATGATCAGATTTTTATCCACGATTATGAAAACATGGAGGAGGATGAACAAGAAAATCAAGAACCGGGGATTCCTGAAACCATTAGGATTTTTGATCGACTTGGGGATTACGCTAACCCCTATTACAAAAAAAGAAATATCGAGATTTTTCCCCTTACGGCCCGACCCTTTCAAAAACAAATGATGGAATCGATCCAACATCACTATGAAAAACACTCGAGAACGGTTGTTTTTTTGAGCGGTCCTCCCAATACAGGAAAATCCATCATGGGATTGTTATTGTCCACTTACTATAAGAGTTCTTATTGTACGTCGTTCAAACCTTGGCAACCGGGAGATGTTTTGGGGGAGCTCTATGGCGAAGCCGAGCCCAAAAAGGAAAACCCTTTCATTCTGGTCCTCGATGAAATTGATGTCGCGCTTTCCAAGATTCATACAGGTATCTCACCTCATTTACAGATTCCTATTAGTATTGCCGACAAGCAAGGATGGAATAATTTTTTGGATCAGATCCACTGGGGAATGTTTCCCTACATGATTGTCTTGCTAATTTCCAACAAGCCCGTGGATTTTATAGACAATTTGGATCTTTCTTATTTGAGGGCGGGTCGTGTGGATCTCAAATTTACTACCGGGCCAAAAGGTAGGGACCGAGAGCCTGACTCCGAGTCGGAAAGCGAAGCCGATGTTGATTCATAAGCCAAATAACAATTCAATTAAAAACTAGATTTCTTATTTTTATTACAAGACTTTGAAAATAATGATTTAAAAAAATTATTTTTATAATAAGGGGAGACGCCCCAACCCCCGATAGCTCAGTTGGAAGAGCAAAAGACTGTAGAGGTTCACATTCATCTTTGGGTCGAGCGTTCGAATCGCTCTTGGGGGATTTTTTAACAAGTTTTAAAAAATCCTTTTAAACATTTTACAAATCAATAAAAAAATGATCCGTGCCATGAAAGCTCAAGACCTCGACGCGGTTAAAAAAATTAATGAAGCGACTCTCCCCGAGAACTATCCCATGTGGTTTTGGGAGGGACAGTTTATGATTGGAAAAGAACACTCTTTTGTCGCCGAAGAAGGTGGGCAAATTTTGGGGTATATACTTTGTAGTCTGGATACCATTATATCATTTTCCGTTCTTCCCCAAGCACGTCGGCGGGGATTGGGTAAAAAATTATTGGCTCGGGCGCTAAAGACTTTTTCTGGTCCCGTAAGACTTCAGGTTCGTAAAAGCAATCATGTAGCACTGCGAATGTACATGATGGCTGGTTTTGTTGTAGAAAGAGAACTTTTCCATGTCTACAGTAATCCACGAGAGAATGGATACGAAATGGTATTATTGTCTAATGAAAAATATATATAAAGATTGAGATGGCGATATAAAAATGACCGATCCCCCCTGTAATTTCTTTGATTGGTACCTTAAATGCTCCCCCTCCAATTTTACAAAACTCTTCGAATCTTACTAGCAACACGAATTGCGCGACCCCCGTGTACGCGCTGATCGAGGGTTCAAAAAAGATTTGTCTTCTGTCCGAGGATTGGTTATAATTTTTCACTAATCCTCGTATATTTTTTTTTTTTGTGTTAAAAAAAATAATGTATAGAGATTGTGAAATCTTTCAATTAAAAAATTATATGAATCAGGTGTTTGAAAAGCTGCAAGGGGAAATTACCGCATTAAAATCTATCCCTGCCAATAACCTCCCTGTCTATCTACAAGACTTTACTTCTTCTTTTTTAAACGCGACTGGTACGTTTGATTATACCACTGCTGGTTTGATTCCATCCAATGAACAATCACAACGTCTATTAACCATGGAATTTAGCGGTTCCATCTCGGAAGTCGAAAACTATCCCATTGTGTTTGTATTTGACTTTTCAGTTGTACAAGCCAATTTTACCCAATACAATATTACTCTAGAAGGATTCATAAATGGTTTCTTTACATGGGGAGGGGAAAGTATTTTAAGTGTGAATACGTATTGGGATTTTAAATATGTGGGTGGGAATCTCTACATTATTCAACAAACTGAATTACCAGTAGATACTGTACCAATAGAATATTATTTTCAATTAAGTATCAAGGATGATGCGACTTTTCCAACAACAAAAACGAGCTGTTTTGCATATCCTTCCGATTATGTACAAATTTATTCCAAATTTAATTTAGAGAATGGAACGCTAGGCAAAGGTATGACTATCGTCATTGTAATTTTCAATACTAGTGATAATACAGGTTGGCTTCTTTCTGATATACAACAAAGTCTTAAAGACCAGAATATACCTGTACCTGACAATTTTAATATCACAACCGAATATACAGATTCAAGTGTTAAAAAATTAAATCCAGATGGATTTATCGACGCTTCTAATCCTCCAAATGATGCTTGGTATCTCAGTCCTTCTTCGGAAGAATTAGAAATGGATTTACAGTGTGTACTTTCAATACTACCCTATGCTAATATAATAATTTTAGTCAATGATCAAGCCTCCATTTTCAACTGGCTAGCCAACAATATAGATAAATGGGATGTCGCCTCTATTTCTTATGGTTTTGAAAAGTATGATACGAATATATTGTCTGTCCAAACAAATATTGATTATGACAATGATCGTATAAAATTGTCTTATTTTCGAAAGCCAATATTTGTAAGTTCTGGAGACAGCAGAACTTTAATGGAATTTACTAACGATGTTTATATTACTACAAATTTTATTTTAGTCGGAGCTCTTGATCAAACCAAAAATACTAATGGATCTTGTAATTCTCCAGAAGCCGCTAGTTATTCGGGTGGAGGATTTCACCCATGGGGTAGTCTTCTTTCCTATCAAAATATCAATCCTTCAAATATAAGTGAACCTAATAATATTTTACGAAGAGTCCCTGACATTTCTTATTTAGCAAATGTTTATGTTTATAGTAATGGTGATTTAATTATTAAATCTGGAACCAGCGCTTCTTGTCCCATGTTTGCTTCTATTATTGCTTATATAATGATTAAAATCGATTACAAATATTTTAACTTTTTACCCACCTTTTATCGTAACACCTCTAATATTTTTACTTATGTAAATACTGGAACAGGTGTCCCCAATGGATTCGATCAGGATCGTAACGCCGCGGACTATGAATTGTGGAATCCGGTTTCGGGTCTGGGAGTAGTTCAAGATGGACCTAAATTTCTAGATTTTTATCAAAATTATTATCAAAACTGTCGATTTAAGAATCATTCCTATTTAATGTTTTCACAATACATCCTTGTAGATTCGTTTAATAAAGTTGGTTGTCTATGTGTAGATACTATTTTTGAAGTTGGTTATTTACCTCTTTCTCCTCAAAGTTGTTTTCAAATTGCCTTGATTAGCAGTACAGCGACCGATAATGAAACCATTTATTGCGATAAAGAAGTAGTGTTTTTTTCAAATTATTTTTATGCCTATCTCGCCGTAGATATAAACTCTAAAAGACTTACATTAACTAGGGATGCTCTTGATCCCGCGACTCGTTTTTATTTTAAATCAACTATAGATACGGTAAATATTGTTGCCGAGTATCAACAGTATAAAATATGTAGTAGTTTATTACTCAACACCACCAAAAACATTTACTATTTACAATCCGATCTAACTTTTACTACAACTCCTGGTGGTTTTATAATTGAGCCATGGCCTACTGCTTATCCTATACCGGTTTTTACTAATCAGCAATCATATCAAATCGTGGATAACCAAAAATTTTTAACCTATAATTCAACGTCTACCATCTATGAATTTAATTCCACTGCGGGTGATGATCGATTTGTTTTTATTCCCGCCTATACTACCGATTACGAGCTTTCTTCGAATACGAATACCTTTGTTATTTATAATGTTGTATATTCTAATTTTGTTTCTTGTTCTCAGACAGATGATACTCAAAGCAAAACTATTTATAGCTTGTCATGGAATGGCGTGGGTGCGTCTTATTTTGATATATTCTATTGCTTGTTTGTAGTGGAATGTTCCAGTACTCAACTTTTTCCCACTAATTCTACTTCTTCTAATCCAATTGCCATTTATTGTGATTTTTTACATACCAGTGCTTTTCCTTCCAATTACGAAAAACCCTATTCTACTCCCTATCCCAACGTTTCCCTGTTATCAGGAGCAACAACTTCTGGTATTTCTATCACCACTCTGCCTGTGAGTCCGACTACGCTTTATTTACAATATGATCCACCGACTACCATTTATTTGTACGTCTACTATAACGTCGCTGGGTCTGGATTTGACACTGAACCCATTGGCTATTCTACACAAAAACCGTCTATAGGAAACAATACAATCCTAACGGATTATCCTTCGTTTGATGTTTCAGTCCAAACCAAGGATAATGGAACGAATCTAACCATTGAGGTATCGGATGTGGAGAATTTGAATGTATGTGTGATCCTTCCTCAGAGTTGTAATAACAGCTCTGGAAAAGGAACGATTAATATGATTTTTAATAATACCAATTCAAAACTTGTCAATACATCCATCATCTATAATTGTGTAGTGAGTGACGCTCAGAGTCCAGTGAATCCAACGGAGCAAACTTTTTATATCAATGAAATACAAGAACAAGAAAACGCTTATACCCCACAATATCCTCTTACGCTATCCCAATCTTGTTCCAACAATACATGTTATTTTTCAAATACTCAGAATCCATGTAATTATGCTCTCGCTGATTATACAACCATTTATATGTACGTATATTGGAACGCCGATGGGAAAGGTTTTAAAAATTACCCCATCGCGTATTCCTACGTTCCACCCATGGTAGGGGTAATTTATGCCACGAGTATCGGTGGTCAACCCTCTTTTATTACTATTCCTGGTTTCGATGAGAATACACTGCTGGTGGAAATCACGCAAAATAATGTTTTTGTGAATGTGAGTGTGATAATGCCCAATAATTGTGGTTGCTTCCCAGTGGATTGTGGGGCATCTATAAGGATAACTTCCACTCAAGGTTCTATTCGATCTATTATTTATAATTGTGTCGTGGACGCCTCCGAGTGTCCAGTTGATCCATCGACGACACCTTTTAATATCAAAAGTATAAACCCTCAACTATTTACTCTTCCAAAGAATTCAGAAATAAAATTGGAGCAGAATTGTTCTAATTATCAATGTTTTTTCAGTTATAATGATTGTACATTTTCAAATGTTTCCGTGGCCAATTATACTACTTACCTCTATGTGTATTGGAACGCCTGTTGTGGTGGATTTAAAACCACGCCTATTGCTTATTCTTGTGTACCACCCACCGTTGGAATAAATAATATATATACCAATCTGCTGGCCAATCAACCTCCATCTTTTCTCAAGGTTGATTTTTTTGGTGATAACGCGTTGAATGTAAACTATTATATGCTTGCTTATGTGAATGTGGTGGTTCTTTTTCCAGAGAGTTGTAAAGGAGCGTCTCAAACAGCAGAAATAAATTTCTACAATCAAACTATATATGAACAAGATAATTCGTTAATTTTATGTTATGTGGATTGTGGCAATAATAGCAGTAATTGCCCTGTGTATCCGACAGAAAGTCCATTTACGATTGTCTATTTAAACTCTGAAGTGATAAGTGTAGGAGGGAATAGTAAAGAGTCCAAAGAAATAAAATGTGCGTAATCGCATTGGTTATAATTTTTTTTTTCGCTCCCAATAAAAATAAATGAGCTTGCCAAAAGAAAATAAAAAGCCGAAGCTACTCCTTTTTGACATTGACGGAACTCTTACCGATCCACGAAAAACCATTACGGAAGATATGCTCCAGTTTCTCAAGACGCTCCAAACCCGAGACGACATTATCCTCGCGATTGTAGGTGGGAGTGATTTTGGCAAGGCGCGTGAACAATTGGGTCCCGAGATTTTGGAGTTGTTTGACTATGTGTTTTCCGAGAATGGATTAGTTCACTACCACGGTGGCCAACTGCTCCACGAACGATGTCTCTTGGATTTTATCCCGCAACCGACGCTCAACAAGTTTATTAATCACGTCTTGGGTCTTTTTTCCACGCTCGACATCCCTGTCAAGACAGGAACCTTTATCGAATATCGAAAATCTATGCTTAATATTTCCCCCATTGGTCGAAACTGTTCCCAGAGTCAGCGGGACGAGTTTGAAAAATACGATCAACAACATCAGATCCGTGCCCGACTTATTCAAAACCTCAAGGAAAACTTTCCCGATCTGCCGGTAGACTATGGGATCGGTGGACAGATTTCTTTTGATGTGTTCCCACGTGGACTCAATAAAACGTATTGTCTGGACTATCTCCCTCTCGATGATGTCGAGGTTCACTTTTTCGGAGACAAGACGGATCCCGGAGGCAATGACTATGAGATTTTTATTGATCCCCGCGTGTACGGACATCGTGTCACGTCCTACAAGGATACACAACAACAAGTAGAGAGTTTGATTTGTGAATAAAAAAAAAATATATCTATATTGAAAAATGGTAAAAATTGAAATAATCTCATAATTTTTACCACCAGTCAAAATCAAAATAATAATGAAAATATATGCTTCTTTTATGTGGTTCGCCTTTTTGACACCGAATCCACAAACGATTAAAAATTTGGACAAGCCCGTCTGTAAAGATTGTATCTACTTTACAAATGATTTTCTTATGGATCCAATTTATGGTAAATGTACCAAATTTGGATATAAAAATATAATGTCTGGAAAAATCTTTCATGAATTTGCGGAAATTTGTCGCAATGATGAAAACAAATGTGGAGTCAATGGAACCTATTATAAACGACACCACGGCTTTTTTAATTAAATTCAAAAAAACAAAAAATTTGGATCCATTACTACTATACCAATTCAAGATTGTCATACGACCATTTTCAGATGGACAATATTTTCCCGTGAATCGATTTATTATAGATTTTTTTTTAATACATTTCATATTATCAATCATCTATGAAACTCGGCGTATTGTCTTTATTATTCTTGTTCCGTGGAGACGTGAATAATATTGACTATTTCACCTTCCAAGGGAAGACTTTCCACGCAAAACCGTGCCGTATATACGATGGGGATACATTTACATCGGTGTTTTGGTATAAAGACGAGTGGATCAAATGGCGCTGTCGGTCGTTTGGGTACGACTCTCCCGAAATGAAGCCTCGTTTGTCCGAGCCCGATCGGAATACAACCATCACATTGGCGAAACAAGCCCGCGATCGGTTTTCGGAGCTCTTGTTAAAAAACGACAATATCACCATTTATTGCCATGAGTTTGATAAATACGGACGGATCCTTGTCACGGTCTACAATGGGATCGACAATCAATCGATTAATCATATCATGCTAGAGGAGGGGCACGGCAGGCCGTATCCTCCGGCGCGTGCGTCTTGACTTGTTTGAATTCCTCGTCCATGTTTGTTGTTGTTGGAGAAAGGAACCCAGCTTCTTAAATGATTTTATTTCATAGAATGATGAAATAAAAAATTATAGACTTGACATTTTTTCATAAATACCATCTATATATTTAAAGTCTTTGTGTTCTAATTCTTGTTTTTCAATTAATAACATTAATTTATCAAGAGAAATTTTTGAAACAATGTCAGTTAATTGTTTGATTTTGTCATGAGGTGTGCTTTTAATGATATTAAAAAATTCACTAAACTTTTGTTTAATCACTTGTGAATCATGATTGAGAGCAAAATAGAAAAAACCTGTCACTGCTTTGACATTTTCCTTCTTTTTCTTACCTCTGGTCAATTCTACTAATTGATTACTAATTTCCATCGCATCTTTGGCACTAACGACTTTAGCCTTTTTAGGTTGCTGAACATGACCTTGTGCTTTGATGAGTTTTGAAGGACGACCCAAATTTTGGCCTTGGATATAGTTGGCTAATAATCGTTCTACCAATATATCCTTTTTTCCATCGGAAGGAAGGCCTTTACGCTCGCATTGAGCAACCAATTCCATTTTTTTTTTTTTAACAATTCTGATTTACTTGGCATTTTTATTTTAATAAAAAAATATAAAATAAAAAAAAAGCAAATTATTTTGAATTTCTGGACTTCTGGATTGTTTTGTAATAATTTGACAATATTCTACATGTTTTTAATAATTTCTTGTAATTTTTCTAGACTACATTCCCTAAATCCGATATAAAAATCATTCAAATACAACAGAGGAATATTCAATTCTTTCATTTCATATTCTCGTAATCGCCAAAATGAACAAGGCATTTTTATTACATTTATGTTTTGGAAGGTATTGGTAAAACAATTTTGATCACCAAACATTTTTTTTGTTCTAATATATTGAATAAAAAAAATTTTATTGGAGACTTTCAATAGGTTGCTTGTCCATCTAGAAAACTTTGGAAAACCGACAAATCATCTCACACGCGTCTATCGGCAGACTCTTGTCAAAAATAATCCACAACACACGAGGATTTTTGTGAGCCATGTATTGAACCGTTGTCAAGAATCGTTTCTTATTTTGTCGGATTCCGCACTCGATTCCCGTATTCATAAGACTAATCCCAATCCTGTCTCGCATAACCTTGGATATATGAATATCCATTTGATATTCGATAGGGTAGAATTCCTTACACATTCGTGCGAGCGCGCTCTTGGTCGTCATATAAAAGTGACTTCCAATAAACGAGAAGGAAGAACCACTATAGATGGGATAAAATGTTTTTTGTTGGGAAACCGTCGAAGAATTAAAAACATCATTATAATAATTTCCTCCGCTCCAAATAATATCCGAATAAATATATTTCTGTGCGGCGCCAAAAAAATAAATCGCATTCGCGTTTTTTTCAACCGCAAAGTAGGCTTCTGCGATAAACATTTGTGCGAGTTCTGGATTTTGAATCTCTATATCGTCCTCGCAAAAAATAATCACTTGTTCCTCCGAGGTTTCTTGGAGAGCCATTTTCCATGCCCGCACATGACTCATGGCACACGCGGCGGCAGCCCACGTTGGTATAGTGTTGGTGTTATTGGGACCATGGACGATATTTTGATAGACCGATGCGCTAAAATAGTTGGCCTTTTGTTCTCGAGCTTGTGGAGGTGTAAAGGCGTCGACTCGATGAATGTTTTGGAATCCAGTTTTTTCCAACTCTTGGAGGGAGGATTGTAAACGATCCTTACAATCCTCTCGATTCATTAAAAAAACAGGAATGGAAGAAAAGGAGATTTCCATTTTTTATTGAAAAAATAAAAAATCTTTATGGAATCATTTTTGGTAGGTGTTTACAAGTTTTCTCGTGGAATTAAAAATACGCTTGTTGTGTCTCGCTCAAAAATCCAAAACCTTGCGGGTTTTTTCTTGTCTTTGGGTGACCATTGAATCAATCCATTATCACCACGTGTTCCTTCTCCATAAGGAAGTTCTTGGACTTGTTGTGTTTGAGTTTGTTTGAAGAAATCCCAGCTTTCACTCTCACAAAAATGGGAAACATTTTCAATCCCTTCTTGCTTGTTTTCAAAAATAATACACAAGTAGGGATAGGGTTCCGGGGTTTCCATGGCATTGTAGTAAAAGAATGGAGAGCCAAAACGCATCCAAAGGTCGTCAAGTTTGGAGTCGCGATAGGCTTGATAAGAACGATTGACAAAGGGTTCCAAAGAAGTTTGAATAATGTGTTGGGGTAAAAATTGGAAATCCGACGAAAACTGGTAGTAACTCGGCAGTTCAATATAGTTTTTGTAGAATTCAAACCCACGACTCTTGGTCATGGAGAACCATTTTAAAAAGAAGACCAATTTGCTTTTTAATTCACGAGGAAGCTTAATTTTTTTCTTATCACGTGTAAGAATGCAATCCTGTTGTTTAATTCTTGTATGAAAATTATCAATGGATTGATAACCAACCTGATCCCAAGGCAAGAAAGAAACATGGTTTTCAAAAAAAGTCTCCATAAAAGTACCTACGTTTGTCAAGGTAAGTTTTTTATAGTTTTCTTTCATATATAATGAAAAATAGTATAAACAATAGTCTTGAAGAATATTGGCGAGCCTCATGTTTTGTTTCATCTTGTAAAATTCGTTGGAATCCTTTTCCGTATAGCGGAGTATTTGTAAAAGATCTTTTTTATCGTCGGGTAGATTTTCTATATTTTTTAATTGTTTCAAAAGGGTGTCTTGTCCTTTACCAACATGAACAATAAAATAGAGTTCCAAAAAATCCTTGACTTGAAAAAGAAGCACTTCCCCTATCCGATACGCTTTTTTTGATTGGAGTTGATAATGCTGCGAGAAATCTGTAAATTGTCGCAAGGATGGATAGCGTAGGGGTTTATCCAGTACGGCAAGCGCTAGTGGGGCTATGGGTCCGCAAAGCAGAGCGGGAAATAGTTTGGAAAACACCAAAACGCGTGCTTTTCCATAGAAATCCAAAATCTGATGAGTGATAAGGTCTTCACACTTTCCTTTTTGCTTTTTTGGTATAGTGGTAAAACGATCTCCCGAAAAACTTCCGAGTGCTTGATAAAGTATCGTCTTGTATTCTTGATGACAATCTAAATCTAATTGTAGCTGGTTTTTTTCATCATAGTGAGCAATCATTTCATAATGGTGGCGTGTTTTTTCTCCCGAATGTTCCAGAAGAAAGACAATGGGTCTTTTGGCAATGGTTTCCCAAAATTCAAAATAGTATTCTTTATAGTTATGAGGTGCGAGTATTTCGATCGTTTCTCCTCGTTTGATGAAAATAAAAATATTCACCTTGTAGTATTCTTCCACGATACGAATCATTCGACGAGGGTCCAAAATACGATTAGGATCCTCCAACATTTCCAAAATACCTGGTACTCCAATATCATAGTTTTGTTGTAGGCCTACTTCCAATCGTGTTTTGACCAACTCTGTACGGATGGTTTTGGGACTTTTCATCATCTTGTCTCCTCGCAAAGCCCTTCTAAATTCCAAACAACCCACAAAAGAATCGTATTTCCAACGACTGGTACCCATTCGTACATATCGAGAGGGTTTCAAAATGGACATGAAAATTTCAATGGGTTTTGGGAGAATTCCTACTTGTCCAACACTGTTGATAATTTTCTTGTTGGTCTCTATATCTCTTTTTTTGGTTTTCATTTCTTCGGCTAGATTAATCGTCTTGTCAAAGTCTATGGGTATTCCATTACGAATTGTAAAAACAATATCTTGCGCTTTTTTCTTATTATTTTCGATATGGGACTCTACATAACAACAAGGCGCGTATCCAAAAGGGTGATCGCTCTTATCCAGCTTGATGAGTCCTGGGTAGGGGAAAGTATTATCATTTTTGGTAATGGTTTGATCACAGGTATACCACTGGGGTTGAAATTCTCCATCACGATCGGGAATGGGTGGAAACAAGAGTTTTCGGGAAGGATCGGTAATCCTGCTTGCTTCTTGAGCTGTAATGGAAATAGGAGGAGGAGCCTGACACTTTCTGCTATAGTCATGAGAGGAAAAAATCCTTGAATGGGTATCCGATTTTTCCATCTTTTTGGTTTCCTTTTCCAGCTCTGGAAAAAAGGGATTAAAACTTGGATCATAAATCTTAAAAGTATCATATTGCTGTGCGTATACAGTGTTATAGTATTGAATTATTTTCGCAATGACGCTTTTAAAAGACACGACTACTTTTTCATTAATGGAACGAGTAATTTTTATATTAATCGTAAATTCCCCTAGTTTTTTTTGTTCGGGAGTCAAAATCGCGGTCAAGTCCCCAAATCGAGAAGAGATCTTGTTCCAACCTCCTACATGAATTTCTTGTTCGGGTCTTTTTTTGCTAGTAAGTTCACTATAGTATATAAACACAGAGTGATTACTTCTAGATATTTTGTCGGTATCATTAACTTTGAAAAATTTGGAACAGATGGGGTCATTCATACAAAGATTCGAGAAAATGGAAGAATCCAACGGGGACCATTTTTTGGAGAGTTCTTTGGAAGGTAGTCTATTATGGATAGAAAATTCAGTCATGATACCCTTTGATTTTTTCATATCGGTTTCTTCGTTTTCGAGCCCAAGCATTACTAACAGAGAAGAAATTTCGTGCACTGCCGAATCATTCATAAAAATTCCCTGGACCATCAGTCCTTCTTCGATCGTTTCCAAATAAAAAAACACCTTTCCTTCTGGATTGAGGATTCTCAAATGATGGTCAAATTCTTCAGGGATTTCGTCCATATCTTTTTTTAAAAATTCCTGATTGTGAACAAAAATCTTGAAAAATGTCTTGTAGCGTGCGATGGGGAATTCAGGTCTTAACCGCAGACGATTAAACACTGACCCTGCGGTTTCCGTGGTTTTGATTCTAAAATTGGTAATATTTCCAAGAGGTCTCTCATTATGAATCACCAATGGCTTGATTTTTTCAAAAAATATAGAAGATTTGTTAAGGGTAGCCAAACTCTCACGGTATTTATCCATTTGTCTTTCTGACGTCGATCGAAGTTGAGTGAACCAATCTATAGTGAATTTCGCAATAAAATGCGCGTTCCACTGGCTATTAGGAAGAACCTTGTTTCCGGTAAGGATAATTTTATCTGTAAACTCCTGAAAAGGTATTTCGCTCAAAAAGGTATTTAAAAGGGAAAAATAGATGGGCTCGTCTTTTTTCGCAATGGGAGGCTTTGGGATTCCTTTTTCTTTGAGCAAGAAAGACAATACATAGAGTTTGATAAAGTCTTCGACATCGATTCCATAATCTTTTACACATTGGTCAAAGAGTTGAGGAATGGATTTTCCTTGGGCGACGGGTGCTGCAGCGGCTGCGGCAACAACAATTGGTTTATTGGATGGTTTCATCATGCTCGGTCTTTTAATTGCTTTTTTGGGTTTTTCTTTCAATTCCTTTTCCAACAAATATTGAAAATCGAGGAATTTTTTGGTTTCTAAAAAATCTTCCTTGAAAAAAATAAGCAAAGGACTCGATCCGGTTGCCAAAATAATTCTTTTTTTCACGTCTTCAGGTCCATCTAGCTTGAAAGATTCAATATCAACGTGTGCGGATCTAGAAACACAATCATAAGTAAATTTTACTTTTTTTATTTGTTGTTGCTGCTGTTGCTGCTGTTGCTGTTGATCAAATAAAGAATCCTGAGACGGTGATTTTTTTTGCACTGTTTTTTTCAACTGTTTCAACTCTTTTTGTTCTTGTGAAGAACGATCTTTTTTACCTATTAAAATATTGTATCTAATCATTAGGGATTGAAATTCTTCTTGCTGCTGTTTTGTCATTTATTTCCTTGGAAAATTTTTTTAAAAAAAACGAGTACGAACACTTTCGTATTTTATAACGTTTGAATACATGGATTTCTTTGCATTGGTAACTTTTTTCAACGGATTAGCGGTTTCCGAATCTCTTAATAAATTTTGAATTTGAATTTGGTGGTTGACTTTTGGTTTTTCTTTTTTGATCACCACCGGTTCTGGCTTCTTGAGGGGTGTCTCGAAGGCTTTTTCAGGCTCCTCTAGGGCTTCAGACTCCTCCTCTGGGATCTCAAACAATTCTTTCGGCTGTGTGGGCTCCTCGGGGGCTTGGAAGGCTTCCCGGTAATTCGGACATTTTTTTTCTATAAACATTTCCTTCTTTTCAAGAATTCTAATGAGCGATTCCGGGGAGATTTCTGTAAGATCATCCTCTGACGTTGACGATTCTTCCGATACAAAATCTTCCCTCTTTAAAATATAATCTTCTTCATTTTCTTCATAAGTTTTGAAGGAACTTAATATGGAATAAATA
>Ga0209651_1000374_pt1 | contig 16234 bp, 9 predicted proteins | sample LauGreFBDMM110SN_2_FD_188216 | JGI IMG/M metagenome (GOLD analysis project Ga0209651, IMG submission 188216) | Freshwater lake microbial communities from Lake Michigan, USA - Fa13.BD.MM110.SN (SPAdes) (version 2) | ecosystem: Environmental > Aquatic > Freshwater > Lake | place: Lake Michigan, USA... | reverse complement strand
CCTTATATATCCGTGTGGAAAAAATAATGAAATATATAATATTCCCGATTCGGTGACAAGCATTGACCAAGGTGCATTTATTGATTGTACTTCCTTAACAAGCATTACTATTCCTACTGGGGTGATAACTATTGGCTTCGCTGCATTTGGTAAATGTAGTTCGTTGGAAACCATTACTATTCCTTCTGCTTCGCAACTGGCAAGTATTGGCGATTATGCATTTTATAATTGTGAATCATTAAAAACCATTATTATTCCTCCTAATTCGCAGTTGAAAAGTATTGGCTATTTTGCATTTTCTTTTTGTACTTCATTGGAAACAATTACGATTCCTAAGTCGGTGACAAGCATTGGCGATTATGCATTTTCTGATTGTACTTCATTAGAAACCATTACTATTCCTCCTGATTCGCAGTTGACAAGTATTGGCGATTATGCATTTAAAGATTGTACTTCATTAGTACCATTTGATATTTCCAATGTAAAAAATGTTGGTGAAGGAATCTTTTATGGATGCAAATCCACGTCTTCTAACGGCGGAGCCAAACAACTTTTAGAAAAAGTTGTGCAAAATTCAACCTTTAAGAAATGTAAAAGAAAATGCGGAAAAAAGAAATGTAGAACTAAATCAGATTAAATCATTTTTTTGGATCAACCTTTTCTATTTGATGCCTTTGGCTCCACATTTTCCAAAGATGGAAAATTGAACTACTTTTGTGTGATTTTTTTTTATCAGTAACAACAAACCAAACTTTGATATGACTCGCTTCAACGATTCCATCTGGTCACTCCGAGATGACGAAGAGGACTCCTACTACGTTGAGGAGATAATTTACAGTGGCCAAAAATATGGATACGATTACCAGTGGTACTATGAGACGTTTCCTGAGCACTGGGCAATGTGCCACGAGGAAGGAACTGGTCCGGGACAATGCGGCAACTGCGCGGATTACGGATCTATCAATGGAGTTTTCATCGGATACTGTGCAAACTGTGCAGTAGAAGTGTACAAAGGATCACGCGGGCGGGGATTCATTGATGTCGGGTTAGAATACCCTGGTGCAGAGATGTTGGAATATCCGAGCGCGTTTGACACCTATTTGGAGGGGGTTGATATTTGGGCTATTGAGGGCGTCTCTATGCCTGACCTCATTTCTGATTATGATTCTATGCCCGACCTCATTTCAGACGATGACTCTTTGTCTGAGTCTGATAACGATTCCATGCCTGAATTGATTCCGATTGAATTCGGAGAGGAAGATTCGGATGATAAAGAGATAAATTCCATTGAGTATGATGGAATTTATGATGAAGGAACAGGGGTGTTTCATTGTCATTTTGAAGGGGGATACAATGACTTCTAATTCCACCTTTGGGAAAGGTGGAGCCAAAACACCGGAAAAGGTGGAGCCAAACTGGTGGGAAAAGTTGTGCAAAATTCTACTCCACCTTTTCCAAAGGTATAAAAAGTAGATTTGGCTACACCTTTTCCAACGGTGTAAAAAGTAGATTTGGTTACACCTTTTCCAAAGGTGTAAAGGTGTAAAGTTTTATATTTATCTTCTTTTTCGGGATTTTTTTTTCCGGTGTTTAATCGTTTTTATTTTTCTCTTAGAATTACGAGAACGTTTATGCTTTTTTGTTCCACCCATACGATCATATCCCTTTGAATTAAATCTTCTTTCACCAGGTTCACCACCAGGTTCGCCATAAGGTTGACCGCCAGGAACATAACCAGTCAAACGTCTCTTTCTATAATATATGCTAATATTTTCTCGGTCATCAGCACTAAGAGGATAAAGTAAAAAATTATATTTATCGCTATCGCATCCCTCTCCACGAGAAGGTCTCCTTGATCTTGCCAACTCTTTATTATAATCATGAACACTTCTTGTGCTAACACCTTGTCCTAAGTCAACTTCTGGTTCAACAAAACCTACACCTCGCGGAAATTCCCGGGGCAGCTGAATTCTACGAACTTGCTCTAACACATCAGTTATATGAGTTTTTTTTTGTTTGGTTCTTTCTTCAGTTGAAAAAAATTCAGGTTTAAATTGTAATTCACCGTTATTCATTAAAATATTTTTCATGTTGAAATGATACTTAATATTAGATAAACGCATCTTTTCTTGAAGATGCAATGGTATAAATTTACGGGTAGTACGATCAACATTACCTTGCAAAATTATTACTGAGTTATGATCTCTTCCAACAACATTTCCTTCTTTGTCTACACAAAATATTCGTTCAAATACTATGTGATCAAATTTTTCACCATCCAGGTCTTCCGCTTGTTCAGTTAATTTATATACAGTACCATATTTTAATTGAGTACTAATTTCACTCGCAAACTCGTCATCTGAATAATATCCATCCATATATAGTAATTTGGTTAGTTATAATACAATTATATAAAAAAAGTATTTTATGAATAAATAAGCATCTAAAGTTTTCAACTATTTGATCTTGTAACGCGTTTTGATGAACGGAGTTGTCTAACGCACTCTGGATGAACCTCTACGACAATAGCGGGTTCTATATTTTTCTCGCGCACAACTTTTCCAAAGATGGAAAAGGTGGAAAAATTGAACTACTTTTTTCAATAACTTTATATTGAAAAAAGAACCAATCATGACTGACGCAATTCAAATTACCAATCCGAACCTGGAGACCAAATCGTCCGTTTTGATGGCCGGCACAAATCTTATCCAATGCAACAAATGCCCCGATGTATACAAGCATATTAAGACCGGAAAGAACTATGTCATTGAACTTCCGGCGACAAACACAATCTTGAATGTGACGTGCACTTTTGCCGCTATTAGAGCGGCCGACATGAAGATCAATTCGTGCACGGTGAATGGCATTGAAGACCACGATTCGGAGGATTGCACGTTCTCATACGAATATGAGAATTTTGATAGCGTACACTATACATCGTTTTCGTACAGGGAAGTGTGCATTGTGTATATGTCGGTGAATGATATGTAAATAATATTAACTCTACGGGTGAGAATTTTCTTCAATTACTACGTTTTTTTTGTAGACATATTTTTCATTATACATTATATGGCTTAGTATAAAAGCTTTTCCAGCGTTCATCAAATTCATGTTTATATTTGAAAAATCTATATTGTTTTCTGACAGTAAAAAAATCATACTGAACAGACCGACAATAAAAAAACTTTCTGCTTTTTGTTTTTTAATAAAATTCCAGTTCATGATATAGTGATTTGGTACATGTAAAAACACCATGTACAAAAAAAATATATCATCAAAACTAACTGTTGGAATCCCAAATAAAGAAAAATTACCCAATAGTAAAACTGCAATAAAAGGAGGAATTTTTTTTAATACGGACACATCGTGACGAAAATGAATAACCGAAAAAAATAAAAACACAATATCTAACACTTTACCGTTGTTTAACATTGACAGGAGTTGAACCCCAACCAGATTTGCCGCTTGTATTTGAAATAATTTGCTAACAAGTTTATTTTGCGAAGCGTGGATGATATCTGTGGCCCCATGTGGGGCAATAAGACCCAAAATTAATTTTTTAGCAATGGGTGGATATAGTAACATGATATATAAAGATTATTGAAACAACTTTATGTGGTTTTTCAACCTTTAAAAAAGTATACTTTGGCTCCACCTTTCCCAAAGGTGGAAGTAGAGCAAATATACCTTTAAGAAAGGTATAACCAAAAAAGAATCAGGTTTGGCTCCACCTTTCCTAAAGGTGGAAAAAGTTGTATGAGAACCATTAGTCGCCACATTGACTGTCTAAAAATCAACGTTGATTTTGTTGTGGGTACGAATGCACAAGAAAATCATGATATTATTGATGCCGCTGACCCCGAAGATCTTTGGTTTCATATTTCTGGACATCCATCGTGCCACGTTATTAGTAAAATCCCACCAGGAATAGACATTGACAAGAAAGAACTGCAAAAAATCGCGAAACAAGGCGCCCTTGTTTGTAAAGAAATGTCGGGGTTCAAAAAGGAAAAAAACGTGAAAATAGATTATACAGCAATCAAACATGTTACAAAGGGAGAGAAACCAGGAAGTGTCTACATTACAAATGGGAAACAGATTATTATTTAGAAACAATAGATTATTTTGGTATTATTTTTTTATAAAACTATATTACACGAATGAGCTTAGGATTTTCAAATAGCCAATCCGAACTCATAAAAGACGGGTGGTTTTTTGAAAAAGAAAACATGTGGCCTGGACAAAAATTCGGTATTAAGGTGGAAAAAGTTTTGATTAACGGAAAATCCGACTTTCAAGACATATCAGTGTTTAAATCATCCAATTATGGAACCGTTTTAGTTCTTGATGGAGCAATTCAAGTAACTGAACGCGATGAATTCTCCTACCAAGAAATGATATCTCATTTACCCTTATTTGCCCATAAAAATCCTAAAAAGGTGTTAATTATTGGCGGTGGAGATGGAGGAGTATTACGCGAAGTTGCAAAGCATTCATGCGTGGAAGAAATTCATATGTGTGAAATTGACGAGCAAGTTGTAAACGTGTCCAAAAAATTTTTTCCGGAAACCTTGGCACAAGCTTATGGAGACCCTCGTTTAAAATTAATGTTTTGCGATGCAGCGAAGTATTTATTGGAAGAAGGCCCTGGACAAAATTATGATGTAATTATATGCGATTCATCTGACCCGATTGGTCCTGCAGAAGATTTGTTTAAACCGCAATTCTTTGTCTCCATGCATAATGCATTATCTCCAACGGGAATTTTATGCACACAAGGTGAATGCATGTGGCTTCACTTGGATCTCATAAAACAAGTATTGCAAAGCACCCGAAATATTTTCGGAAATGCAAAATATGCATACACAACTATACCCAGTTATCCATCTGGACAAATCGGGTTTATTCTTGCAACAAAAGATGAAACGAATAATGTATCGCGTCCTTCCAGAAACATTTCTAAAAAGTTGAAGTTAAAATATTACTCAAAAAATATTCACAAATCGGCTTTTGTATTACCAGAATTTGCATCCAACTTTCTGGGTTAAATAGTATACAAAATATTTTTATTGTATAGTATATAATGAAAAATGGGGCTGCATTTATATCCGGTTTAGCTTTAGGTGTTGTTGGATATGTTGCATTAACTAACAAAGTATCGGACAAGAAACGCATTGTTAGAGGTAAAAGACGTCTTGACGGCGATAACAAACTTGTAGAAGTTACTTATGATGGAACTCAAACTAAATTTGAATTTCCTCAAGAACCTTTTTATATGATTGTTGCGGATAACGTAACAAGTATTGAGGGAAAAAAAAAATTTAAAAAATCGTTTTTAACAACTATTACAATTTCTTCTTCTGTAAAAACAATTGAAGAGGGTGTATTTAGTGAATGTGCTTCTTTAACAACTATTTTAGTGGATGAAGCGAATGAACATTTTTCTTCAGTAGATGGTGTGTTATTTAATAAAGATAAGACATCTTTACTTTCATATCCTTGTGGAAAAATTGAAACAAGCTATAAAATTCCGGATTCAGTGACAAGTATTGGAAACAATGCATTTTGTGGTTGTGATGGGTTAAAAAGTATTATTATTCCTGATGGGGTGAAAACTATTGGCTTCAATGCATTTCAAGGTTGTAGTTCTTTGAAAACCATTAACATTCCTACAAGAGTGACAAGTATTGGCAATTTTTCATTTTCTGGTTGTAGTGGAATAATAAGCATTAATATTCCTACTGGGGTGACAAGCATTGGCTCCAATGCATTTTCTTATTGTATAAAGTTAACAACTATTAATATTCCTGCTGGGGTGACAAGCATTGGCAAAAAAGCATTTGCTGGATGCAGTGGAATAAAAAGCATTAATATTCCTGCTGCTTCGCAGCTGACAAGCATTGGCGATTATGCATTTTTTGGTTGTGATGGGTTAACAAATGTTATAATTCCTGCTGCTTCGCAGCTGACAAGCATTGGCGATTATGCATTTTTTGGTTGTGATGGGTTAACAAATGTTATAATTCCTAATATAGCGACAAGTATTGGCAATTTTGCATTTTATGGTTGTACTGGAATAACAAGTATTACTATTCCAAATTCGGTGACAAGTATTGGTGATTATGCATTTGCTTATTGTAGTTCATTGAAAACCATTACGATTCCTTCTTCGGTGACAAGAATTGGCGATTATGCATTTTATGGTTGTACTTCGTTAACAAGCATTACTATTCCTAAAGAGGTGACAAAGATTGAAGCGGGTATATTTATTAGAAAGTGTGATTATTTAACAACTATTTTAGTTGATGATAAAAATCAGTTTTTTTCTTCCGTAGACGGGGTGTTATTTAATAAAGATAAGACATCTTTACTTTCATATCCTCGTGGAAAAATTGGAACAAGCTATAAAATTCCTCAATCTGTAACAAGAATTAGTGATTATGCATTTTCTGGTTGTACTGGAATAACAAGCGTTACCATTCCTGATGCGGTGAAAACTATTGGGCAATATGCATTTTTTGGTTGTACTGGAATAACAAGCGTTATCATTCCTGATGCGGTGAAAACTATTGGACAATATGCATTTTTTGGTTGTACTGGAATAACAAGCGTTATCATTCCTGATGCGGTGAAAACTATTGGACAATATGCATTTTTTGGTTGTACTGGAATAACAAGCGTTATCATTCCTGATGGGGTGAAAACTATTGGACAAAGTGCATTTTCTGGTTGTAGTGGAATAACAAGCATTAGTATTCCTGATGCGGTGAAAAACATTGGTCAAGGTGCATTTTCTGGTTGTAGTGGAATAACAAGCATTAACATTCCTTCTGGGGTGACAAGTATTGGCGATTCTGCATTTCAAAATTGTGATGGGTTAAAAAGTATTATTATTCCTTCTGGGGTGACAAGTATTGGTGATTATGCATTTTCTGTTTGTATTGGAATAACAAGCATTACGATTCCTATTGGGGTGACAAGTATTGGCAATTATGCATTTTCTGGTTGTAGTGGAATAACAAGCATTACGATTCCTTCTGGGGTGACAAGTATTGGTGATTATGCATTTTCTGTTTGTAGTTCGTTAACAACACTTAACATTTCTACTGATTCGCAACTGACAAGTATTGGCTCCAGAGCATTTCAATATTGTACTTCGTTAACAAACGTTACTATTCCTTCTTCGGTGAAAACTATTGGAAAACTTGCATTTAAAGAATGTACTTCTTTGAAAACCATTACTATTGGTGCGACAACTATTGGTGATTATGCATTTGATAGTTGCACTTCTCTGGAAACTATTACGTTTCCTTCTTCAGTAACAAGCATTGGCAAAGTTGTTTTTGTTGAGTGTACTGCATTAACAACAATTTATGTTGATAAAAATAATAATTTTTATTCTTCTCTTGATGGCGTTTTATTTAACAAGGATCAAACAGAATTGATTCAATATCCACGTAAAAAAATTGGAACAAGCTATAAAATTCCGGATTCAGTGAAAAGTATTAATAAAGAGGCATTTTCTGGCTGCAGTTCGTTAACAAGCATTTCTATTCCAGAGTCGGTGACAAGCATTGGAGATGAAACGTTTAATGCTTGTACTTCATTGGAAACCATTGCGATTCCTAAGTTGGTGACAAGCATTGGACAAAATGCATTTTATAGTTGTGAGAAAATAACAAGCATTACTATTCCTTCTTCTGTGACAAGTATTGGCAATGAAGCATTTGAAGATTGTATTTCGTTGGAAACCGTTACTATTCCTACTGCTTCGCAGTTGACAATCATTGGCAACAAAGCATTTGCTGGTTGTATAAAGTTAACAAGCATTACTATTCCTACAGGGATGATAAGCATTAGAGCTTTTGCATTTTATCATTGTACTTCATTGGAAAGCATTACTATTCCTAATTCAGTGACAAGTATTGGAAGATGTGCATTTGCTTATTGTCATGGATTAACAAGCATTTCTATTCCTACCAATTCGCAGTTGAAAACTATTGACAAAAAAGCATTTGAAGGTTGTCGTTCTCTGGAAACCATTACTATTCCTATTGGTGTCACAACAATCAGAAAAGAGGCATTTTTTGGATGTAGGTCATTAATAACAATTAATATTCCTTCTTCGGTGACAAGCATTGGCGCTTATGCATTTTATCGTTGTACTTCGTTGGAAACCATTGCTATTCCGGATGGGGTGAAAATTATTAGATTTTATACATTTAAAAAATGTACTTCATTAACAAGCATTACTATTCCTGATTCGGTGACAATCATTGGCGATGATGCATTTTCTTATTGTAGTTCGTTAACAAGCGTTACTATTCCTTCTTCGGTGAGAAGAATTGGCTACAGGTCATTTTCTAATTGCACTTCATTAACAAGCATTACGATTCCTTCTTCGGTGAGAATCATTGGATATTATGCATTTGCAGAATGTACTTCGTTAATCAGCATTTCTATTCCTATTGGGGTGACAAGCATTGGTAAAGGTGCATTTAAAGATTGTACTTCATTGGAAACCATTACTATTCCTTCTTCAGTGACAAGCATTGGTTCCAATGCATTTTCTGGGTGTACTTCATTGGAAACCATTACTATTCCTATCGGGGTGACAAGGATTGGAGATTATGCATTTTTTGGTTGCAGTTCTTTAGTACCGTTTGATATTTCCAATGTAAAAGATCTCGGTGAAGGAATCTTTGATGGATGCAAACCCATGCTTACGAAAGGTGGAAAAAAGAAACGCGTAGTCAATACTAAGTAAACGTTTGAAATGTGTAAAATATATTTTTCATTCTATAGTATATAATGAAAAACGGAGTTGCATTTATATCCGGGGTTGCTTTAGGTGCGATTGGATGTATTGGTTTATCTAATAAACAACATTCTAAAAAACGTCTTGTCGGCGGTAATAGACTTCTTGTCGGCGGTAATAAACTTGTACAGTTTACTTATGACGGAACTCAAACCGAATTTCCTGAAGAACCATTTCGTTGTATTGTTGCGGATAATGTAACAAGTATTAACAACGGAGACTTTTCAAATAGCTCATTTTTAACAGCTATTACAATTTCTTCTTCTGTGACAAAGATTGAAGAGGGTGTATTTAGTGAATGTGCTTCTTTAACAACTATTTTAGTTCATGATGAAAACAAGTTTTTTTCTTCTATAGATGGTGTGTTGTTTAATAAAGATAACACGTCTTTACTTATATATCCTCGTGGAAAAACGGATACAAATTATAAAATTCCTTCCAGCGTCACAACCGTAGGAGATTTCGCATTTATATATTGTACTTCTCTAACAACAGTTGATATACATTCCAGCATTACAAGTATTGGAGAAACTGCATTCGGAGGGTGCTCTTCTCTAACGAGTATTACTATACCTTCCAGTGTTACCATCATTCGTGATTATGCATTTGCAGAATGCTATTCCTTAAGAACGATTACAGTTGATGAAAATAATAAAAATTTCACTTCTGATTGCGGAATTTTATTTAATAAAGATAAGACCAAATTACTATCTTATCCAAGTGGAATTATTTCTAAAAGGTATGATTTACCTTCGGATGTAAAAATTATTGGAGATGGTGCGTTTTACGGATGTACTTCTTTGGGGAGAGTTGATGTTCCAGATGACTCAAAGTTAAAAAGTATTGGAAAGGGTGCGTTTCAAGAATGTAGTTCTTTAAAATCTTTTTACATTCCATACGAATTAAAATTAAAAAGTATTGGCTCTGCTGCATTTATTAACTGTAGTTCATTGACTTATATTCAACTTCCTAAATCGGTAAAAAGTATTGGACCCGGTTCATTTTATGGATGTAGTTCTTTACCAAATATTGAAATTCCTTACGAAATAAAAAGTATTGAAGACTATTCATTTATGAATTGTACTTCTTTAAAAACTTTTATTATTCCTGATGATTCTCATCTGACAAGTATTGGTTCTGGAGCCTTTCAGAGCTGCTCGTTAACAAGCGTTACGATTCCTAATTCGGTGACAAGTATTGGTTCTGGAGCCTTTAAGAGCTGCTCGTTAACAAGCGTTACGATTCCTGCTGCTTCGCAGTTGACAAGTATTGGAGACAATGCTTTTAGCAATTGTAATTCTTTAACAACTATTACTATTTCCGATTCAGTTACAAGTATTGGCTCTAAGGCGTTTTTTTATTGTAGTGGACTAACAACCGTTGAAATTTCTGCTTCTTCTCAATTAACAAGTATTGGTTCCGATGCATTTTTTTATTGTACGTCATTAACAAATATTACTATTCCTAATTTGGTTACAACTATTGGCTCCAGTGCATTTTTTAATTGTAGTGGACTAACAACCGTTGAAATTTCTGCTTCTTCGCAATTAACGACTATTGGAGATTATGCATTTGCGAATTGCACTTCTTTAACCCCTTTTGATACATCTAATGTGAAAACTGTTGGTGAAGGAATCTTTGATGGATGCAAATCCACACTTACAAAAGGTGGATCCAAAAAGAACAATAAACATAGAGTAAAATAAACAAGAAATATAGTCCCGATTCACAACTAAAACTTTTTTCATTCTATAGTATATAATGAAAAACGGAGTTGCATTTGCATCGGGGGTTGCTTTAGGAGTAGTTGGGTATATTGGATTAACAAATAAACCACGGGATAAGCAACTTGTAAAATTTACTTATGATGGGACTTCTCCTTTGCCAGATGAACCATTTCATTGCATTGTGTCTAATAAAGTGACAACTATTGAATCATATGCTTTTTATAATTGTACTGGACTAATAACCATTACTATTTCTGATTCGGTGAAAAGTATTGGTGATTATGCTTTTTATAATTGTACTGGACTAACAAGAATTACTATTCCTACCACTTCGCAGTTTACAAATATTGGATCATATGCTTTTGCTGGATGTAGTTCGTTAACACCTTTTGATATTTCCAATGTGGAAAATGTTGGTAAAAGCATATTTGATGGATGCAAACAAACAAATGAACCCAAAAAAAAGAATAGCAAAAAAAATGCAATAGTCAACTGGATTCAAAGTCATAAAACGAAGAAACCCTTGAATAAAAAACCTTTGAATAAAAAACAAGAATTGCCATATCATATAACAAATTCTTCAAATGATTCTGTTAAAAATATTACGTTTATAGTAGGTGAAAATCCAAAAATTTATCTTCCAAGGTTTCCCGAGACACCATTTAATTTAACTCTTTTGGGAAAATATTGTGTAGTTAGAAATAGCTTTAATAATAATAAATACATACAGTCTATTAGATTTCCAGATACTTTATTTAGTATTAATTCATTTGCATTTTATAATTGTATTAATTTAAAAGACGTTTATATTGGAAAGAATGTGGAAAAAATTCGTGATACAGCATTCAAAGGATGCCCAAACGTTTATTTCCATGTTAGTGACGAAAATACTAAATTTGCTTCCTTAAACGGAGTTCTTTTTAGCAAAGATTATACCAAATTAATAAAAGGTGTGCCTTTATTATTTGATAAAACAAGTAACAAATTTATTGGAAAAAATGACCGCGTTCCAAATCAACCAAATAAATTTTTATGGGACCATATTACCACTTTTGGTAGTTTCATGGCACCAGGAGTTGTATTTGTCAATAGTAATGAAATTGAGTTTCCACCCAATTTAAGAAGAATTGGAGAATCGGCACTTGACCTTTGTTACATTTGTGGAACTTTGAAAACCCCCAAATACTTGAATAAAATTTCCAGCTATTTATTCAAAAATTTATCAAATAAACACTCCATTCGTACAAATATTACTACTATAATCATCTCAAAGAGTGTAAATATTATTAGCGAAACGGCATTTGATTCTTTTTATGGTAATGTAGAAGTAGAAAAAGAGAATAGACATTTTTCTTCTGAAAATAATGCCATATTTAATAAAGACAAGTCAACATTATTGCGTTACATCAGTAAAACAATTGGTGAAAAAAAAAATATCCACATGTTTACAGTGCCATATGGAGTAGTCAATATTGGAGATTATGCATTTTATAATAGTTTAGTGGAAGAAATTAGTATTCCTGAAACTGTTAGAAATATTGGAGTTGGAGTCTTTAATGGATGTAAAAATCTCAAACAAATTAATTTTTCGCCAACAATTAAATTGCGCAAATTTGGGACGTATAGTTTTTACAATTGTTATATAAATAGATGCATAGAAATTATCTCGTCTCCTACTTATAGACATTGGACTGATAACAATTTTGGTAATATATTTTTATATACCGGAAATACAAGAATAACTGATTATATAGAAGGCGTTGGATTAATGCCTGATACAAAAGCCATCAGAAATGCTGAAAAAGTTGTAAAAAATATATGCAAAACAAACAAAATTGATATTATTGAAAATGATATATTATACAATAATGCAATAAATAAATACAAAAATGCAGCCAAAGAATTAATTATTAATGGAGAAAAAGACGATGATGCTGTAGAAGGAAAAGCAACTATCGTAGCAATCACATATTTGGCTGTAAATTCTGCGTTAAATAATTTAAATGAAATAGACATCAATAACAATTATTATTTTTATTTTTATAAAAAAACTGATGAAGCTTTTAAACAGGCAAATGACGCAATTCTTAACTTAGAACCTTCAAAAATGTATAAAGAAGCATATTCTACAGCATACAACGTGTATTCAACAGCAAAACCTAAAGATTTAGATCAAAATATAGATTTGAATCAAAATATAGATTTGGATCAAACTAAAGATTTGGATAAAAATACAGATTTGGATGAAAGTGAAGATTTGGATAAAAGTAAAGATTTGGATATAGGCAAAAGCGACTTTTATACTAAACTGAAGAAATTATTACAATACTTTGAACAGTCTGAAGTAAAAGGCACCGGAGGACCTGGAGGAAAAGGCGAAGACAAATCAAACAGTAATAGTAGCCAAAAGATTAGAATCAAATTGAAACCTAAGAATAGGAGCATTATCACAAATAATAAAGATTGGCCATTAACAAATAAAACAAACAATGAATATCTGGATGAAGCGTGTAATAGTATTGTAACTACTGCAAAAGGAACTGGAGCAACTGTTGTAGGACCAATTAGACTTCCAAATAGAGTGTTGGCACGTCATTTTTATGAAAATTATCACACTGAAAACAGGGTTAAATTCAAATATCCTTTTGGAATAATGGCGGACAATATGCAGAATTTCTTATTCTATATAATAGAACCAACAAAAAAAACAGTTGACTTATTAAATAAAAATAATTTTAAATACACGTTTAGAACAAATATTACAAACTATAATAATAACAAATGCGACTACATTAAAATATTTATAAGAGGAACGGGTATTTCATTAATGACAAAAATGATTATAAAAATTATTAATCAAAATGGCGCGCTTGCTATGCATGGCCCTTTACTTACGATTCATCCCAAAAAAATAACATCTCTTTCCACAAGTTTATTAGATAGCAAATATGTTGATGAAACAACCAGAGAAATAGTTAAAAATGAAATCTATATTAAACGTTTAATTGATATTTATAATCCTACAGCTAAAACTGTGGATAGTTTAATGAAACTTGATCTACTTAATAAAGTTGATGTAGAAATAATATTATAGGTAAAATATAATACAATAAATATATTATATTTTAGAGGCGCTACATGACTCGCACATGCTATTGTGTGAATTGACCCTGAAGATAATTCCGAGTAAACGGATCAGGATACCGATTTCCCTCGGTACTAATATCAGCGATCTTCGCACCCTTCATGGGATTCGCTCCGTAATTCGCCTTAAACAACTCACAAATTTACCACTATGGACGCCCCATTTATCTTTATTGAAAGATAAATGGGGCTTACATATTATTCAAAGAAAAAAATTTCATAAATAATTCCTAAATTAGGGGGAACCCAGGTCTTCAGAAATCCGAAGGATTTCCAGTCCCTCTCTCTCTTCAGAATCCCGCCCTTCGGGTCTTCTAATTTCTTACCATTTTATGTAACAAGAATTCTTTATGAAAAACTACCATATTTTTTCTGGGTTCCCGGTGGATACTGCTGTTGTGAAATGCACAATACTCGTAAAAAAGTTACATCATGCATCATATTCTGTATCATCACTAACGTGATCTAACAATTCCCGGACTTCTGATCCAGTTAAAATCTTCTGGTCTAATAATTTTTCAACAAGAAGATCTACTATTTCCTTATTGGACCGCAATATTTTTTTCGCTTCTATATACGCGTTATTCACCAGACTTAGCGCTTCATCATCTAACTGCTCTTTCGTATGATCCGAATATTTGCTGGATATACGAGCTGCATCCAAATCTTCGTTATAAAAGGTCTCCAACTTCGTTGTTCCCATTCCATAGTTTCCGATCATGCGTTGTGCCAACGAGTTTGTCTGTTTCAAGTCTTGCACTGCCCCAACAGATACATCTGCATCGCCATAATATACATTTTCCGCTGCTTTTCCACCCATACCAATGACAAGCCGTTTAAACAATAAATCCTTCGTATAAAGCCCACTATCTGTTATATTTCTATGTTCGTTAAATACCGTATATCCTCCTGCTCCATTGTACGTACTCTGAATGCTCACTTTTTTCAAATCAAAATAGTTGTGAAATACCGCGGCTAAAATCCCATGTCCCGCTTCATGAATCGCCACTCTGCGTTTTGCATGTTCATCGCGGCTATCAGTATTTTTTACAATTCCAACAATCAATTTGTCCAAAGAATTCAATATATCAACATCTGTTATCGTGGTATTTCCCCGACGTGCCGTGAAAATCGCCGCTTCATTGAGCAAATTCTTCAATTGTGCCCCAGAAAATCCAGCAGTTAATTCTGCGACTAATCCAAGGTTCACAGCAGGAGAAAACTTTTTATTTTTCGTATACGACTCCAAAATCTTCTTCCGCGAATCAATGTCAGGATAAGGAACATTGATAATGCGATCAAATCGCCCAGGGCGCAACAAAGCAGTATCTAATATATCACGGCGATTCGTCGCTGCAATTACCAAAATATCCTTATTGTCAGCGAATCCGTCCATTTCCGCAAGAAGTTGATTTAACGTTTGTTCACGCTCTTCATTTCCTCCCATACTTGATGCAGTTCCACGCTGCCTTCCAACCGCGTCAATCTCATCTATAAAAATAATACAGGGTTTATTTTCACGCGCACTCTTGAACAAGTTGCGTATCTTTACTGCTCCCAACCCGACAAAGAGTTCAACGAATTCACTTGCCGCGACGGAGACAAAATTCGCCTCTGCCTCGCTCGCAATCGCTTTCGCTAAAAGAGTCTTACCTGTACCAGGTGGACCTTCCAATAAAATTCCGCGGGGGATTTCAGCACCGGCGTTTTCATAGATAGTACTGTTTTTTAAGTAAGACACGACTTCCGTACATTCTTCAAATATTTCAGGACTTCCGGCGAAACTTTGGAGAGAAATATTTGCGGCTTTCATAATTTCCTTGTCCTTGTTCATATCTTTTCTTACTCCAGGGAGGTTTAAGAATGGAGACCCGGATGGGCCTGTTCTCATCGGCATGTTAGAACTGACAATACTAAAAATTATAGAGAGGACGATCCCGGGAAACAATAATGATTCAATGCCAGATACAATTTGTCCGGCGGCTTGGATGTAAATATTCGGTTGTCCGGGGTCAATAAACACTGTATTTACTTCGTTTTTTACCGAAAGTGATGCCAGGTTATCCGTGATAAAGGGGTTGATTTTCGTGATGGAATAATCTTCCAACTTATTTTCATGTGGGTCGGAATCTTCCGATATAACAGTGTCTAATTTTTCGCTAAAGTACAAGTTTTTTACTTTGTGGCTTTCAATGTTTTTGATTAACGAATTGTAGGATTTTTCTCCGAAATAATATTTATTTTTTTGAATATAATCGGGGACTTTCATATGTAGACGGAGGGCATCCACCCCGACAAGTAAAAAATAGAGGATTATGAAAAATTTCATTATACATGTATTATGTGTTATTTGTTTATATAGTTATTCAACAATTTCATACAAGTTAGTTACACAATCTTGTTCGCAATTCCATGCTTCGTCTGATTCAGCTGTAATTAAATATTTTACATACCTCTTCCTGTGATTTATCCTCAATCAAATAATATTCAACTGCAGTTAATTTATAATCTTCACTTTTATGGTTAGTCATATACAATATATAAT
>Ga0209651_1000370_pt1 | contig 16276 bp, 15 predicted proteins | sample LauGreFBDMM110SN_2_FD_188216 | JGI IMG/M metagenome (GOLD analysis project Ga0209651, IMG submission 188216) | Freshwater lake microbial communities from Lake Michigan, USA - Fa13.BD.MM110.SN (SPAdes) (version 2) | ecosystem: Environmental > Aquatic > Freshwater > Lake | place: Lake Michigan... | reverse complement strand
TTGATTGAAGGTATGAAGGAACAGCAACTACAGATCGACGAACTTAAATCTAAATTAAAATGACCTTACCCCTTTCGGGCCCTCTAGAGGCCAGCGACATCAACGTAGAGCTTGGACGCTCAGCAACGGCTGTAATGTCCATCAAGGACGCAGCAACGGGTGTGTATGGTGCCATCAATACCTGTAGCCCATACTATCCCAATTCAGCTGCTCCCCACGCCTATTCGGAGTGGTATGGGTATAATCATCTAGCGCCCTGTTTGAACTCTAATTTCGCATTTTCTCCGGTAGACAGCGGTAATGTCACAGACTTTCTTAGGTCGGATACACTGGATTATCCAAGTGTAGTATCAACAAATAAACCATCTTCCAGAGATCAGTTTACCCTAAGTATGTGGATTAAAATTGACAGCAACATAATAAATACAAACGTAGGATATATTACAGCTTTTGCGACTGCAGGGTCGTCACCTTCATTCCTACTTAGATTCTTTTGGTCTTCACTTTTTGATTCAGGTACAGGGACATACAATAATAACTTTTACCTTCAAACTGGGAGCCCTACATACCCAGGATTTGACAGCGCTGTAAACGTTTCCGATTCAAACAACACAGGAATTACCGGTGTTTCAGACGGTCTTACTCTTAGCCAAAATGGATTCCTAGACGCTAATGGATACTTTTTACTTACCTGTGTTGTTGACTTCAACTATTTTGGCACTGCCGACTATGTTAAGTACTACTGGAATGACTCCCCTCTAACCAGTCAATACAGCACACCTTCTGGAAACCCAGTAAAGCCAAACTACGCAGGATATGATTTAGCTGTTGGGGGTCACTATGAATTTGAGATTGCATCTGGATGCTTGATTGACGGATACGCACTATTCATAGATACAGCATTAAATCAAACGGATGTTACGGCAATATACAATGGCGGTGCTGTTGCCCCTATTGCGACATATACATCTATATCGTCAAACCTTTTGTTCTATAATTTTGAGTCAGCCAATCCAAACCTAGGAGATGAAACTGGTGGTACATATAATTTTGATCTTAACGAAATAAACATTCCACGAAGAGTTCAGCCACCAGCAGCATAGGTCTTACTTTGTATATTTGCCCAACTAACTAGTACATAACAATGAGCGATATAATTTATACCTGGGACTGCTGCACAGTAGACTGCTACCCCACCAAAGACGAGCAAGGCGTAGAGCTGGATGACGTAGTATACAACATCCACTGGCGCCTAACGGGAACAGAAGCTGTTGATACCAAGACCTACACCGCTACCTTTATCGGCACGCAGATTGTCTCTGCTGACGACATCGACCCTGCGACCTTCGTCCCTTTCGAAGACCTAACCAACGAGATTGCCACAGGATGGTGTACCGCGGCAATGGGACCAGAGCAGGTAACCAACCTAGAAACCTCTGTGGCTAACCAAATCGCGAGTCAAATCAATCCAACGTCTATAACGTTGGTGATTGGTCAGCCCATTCCGCCCACCCCTCCGGCTCCAGTAGTTTAGTAGTATATTTGCATAAATAATTAAATATATGTCATCATCATCAACAACACACGTAACAAAAGAGCTCATCGACACTGTCAAGCAGCTCCAATCATCAATGGAGGCAATCAAGTCTGAGCTTGGCACCATTACACTTATCGAATCACGCAAGGCTAAGCTAATCGCCTCCTTTGAGGAGGCTGAGGTGTCTATGAAGGACGTGAGGGAAAAGATCTACAAGGATTACGGAGACGGAACCATCGACCTCAACACTGGCGAGTTCACCCCCAACGGTGTGCCAGAGGCTGAGATTGTAGAGTAGATACTAACGAGCAGATGGGTCCCTGAATGGATGGGACCTATCCCAAGCTGGTTAAGGCAAAGCCCCGCAAGGGGCTTTTCTTTTTGGCATAACTTTGTAGCTATGAAAGACTGGTTGGTAAAGCTGTTTGGTACGAGTGACGAAGTATCGTCAAAGCGTGTCATTGGCACTATTGGCGCTGTTGTTCTTTTCACCACTATGGTGATCAACAGCTTTAGTCCAAGAGATATCTCACCAAGCAAAGAACTCGTTGAAGCCGTTGAATACATTACGATCGCTATGTTCTTTGGAACAGCAATAGAGAAGTTCGCAAAGAAGTGATTACAAACATAAACAATGGCTATAAAGATGAACAATGACGACCTAAGGATTACCGCAATCAATGGAGGAACTATGCTGGTATCCTTCACCGATGTCGAGGCAATGCTAAAAATTGTGCTATTGGTAGGTTCTATTGTATACACATTCTACAAGATATACGAACTACATCAGGGGCGTAAGGCTAGAAAAAATGGAGGAGAGAGCTAAGAACCTCCTCAAGAAATACGGACTTGCTGGCGTTAATAAAGCCAAAGCAACTCCATCGCATCCAAAGAAGTCGCACATCGTATTAGCTAAGGTTGGAGATAAGGTTCGCCTTATCCGCTTTGGACAAAAAGGCGCTGACACTGTAACCGAGAGTAATCCCACTGGTGCCCGTGCTGCAAAGCGTGCGAGCTTTAAGGCTCGGCACGCAAAGAACATCGCCAAGGGTAAGATGAGCGCGGCGTATTGGGCAAACAAAATTAAGTGGTAGGTTATGAAGGTTGCTAAAAAAACAAACCCAGAGCTTTGGGAGAAGTCAAAGGCGCAGGCTAAGGCTAAGATGGGCGGAAAGCACTCAGCCAGAGCTATGCAGCTTGCTGTTTCTATCTACAAGAAAGCAGGAGGAGGATACTCCGGCGCAAAGACAAAGACAAGCCTCAGCAAGTGGACCAAGCAGAACTGGCGCACCAAGAGCGGAAAGCCATCAGGCGAAACAGGAGAACGCTACCTTCCAGAGAAGGCAATCAAATCATTAAGCTCTAAAGAGTACGCAGCCACCACCCGCGCTAAGCGCGAGGGGACTGCTCAAGGCAAGCAATTTGTTGCCCAACCCAAGGCTATTGCCAAGAAAATCGCTAGGTTCCGTAAGTAGCCATATACGAAACTGTTGCAAAATATGCAATAGTTATTTGAACTAATTTTGCGTTATTAATAACAAAATTTATTTTATATGAGCAATGACATTGAAAGCGCCTTAAGCGCAATGGGATACGAGATAACCAGCGGAGAGGTGCCAGAGGGAACGCCACTAGACGCCCCCACCTTCTCAGCACCCGAGGGAGCAGAGGTTTTAGACTTTAGCAATCAAGTTGCAGAGTCTACACCAGAGCAACCAGAGGCCGCACCGCAGGAGACCTACGAACCCCAACAGCAACTAGAACAGGAAACTGTTCAAAGTTCTTTTACAAATGAACCCGAGCCAGAGATGTCTGAGCAAGAGTTTGAGGCTGCAGTCGCAAGCTACGTCAGTGAAAAGCTAGGCGTATCTATCGATAGCATCGAACATCTTACCCAGCTTCTTGAAGCTCAAAAAGCCCCATCAATTGACGAGAGAATAAAGGCAATCGCCGACTTCGTTGAAGAGACAGGACGTGATCCACTTGACTGGTTTAGATACCAGTCAATTAATCCGTCTGAAATGGATGAGCTCAGCGCTGTGAAACTGCAGTTAGCTGTTGACTATCCTAATCTCTCTAATGAAGACATCGATTTACTGGTGAGGTCCAAGTACAAAGTAGACGAGGACCTATACAGTAATGAAGAGATTCGGTTGTCAAGTATTCAATTGAAGATTGATGCGGACAAAGCTAAACGGGACATCGAGAAATTGCGCGACAATTATCGTATGCCTGTGAAGCAAGAAGTCTCAAATAACGAAGTTCAAAGTCCCATTGACGAGAACTGGATTCGCACGATGAGCCAAGAGGTTGATGCCCTTGAGGCGCTAAGCTTTCAGCTTGGCGACCAAGAGTTCAACTTTGGGCTTAACGACCAGTACAAGTCGAGTTTAAAGGATAAGAATGCACGTCTTGATGAGTTCTTCGATCAGTATGTTGATAACAGCGGAGGCTGGGACTTCGAGCTGCTGAACTCTCACCGAGCCCTAGTAGATAACATTGATGAAATTGTCAGTTCTATCTACAAACAGGGACTTAGTGATGGCCAGCGCAAACTCGTAGAAACTGCCGCGAATGTAGATGTCTCATCTCCACGTCCCGCTGATTCAAAGAATGCTGATTCTGTCTCTGCTCAGATACTAAACTATCTAAGCAATAGCGACAGTCTTCGTCTAAAAATATAAAAACGCCTAACACATAAAACAAAATGGCAACTACAAATACCCCGTTGGATTTTTCTCCCAACAGTTTTCGTCGGTTAGACCCGACCAAATACACTTCACTCGGTGATTTCATCGATGAAGTAAACAAGCCCGACAACCGTGATCTTCTCGTTAAGACCTACGGTAACCAAGGCATCACAGGCTTCCTTCAGATGGTAGGAGCTGTCAAATCTAACGGTGCTGCCGATGAGGTTCAGTACTGGGAGGAGACTCGCTTGCACCAGCTTCAGGTTGCTACCCTTTCTGCTACTGCTGCAACTGGAGCTACTACCCTGACCCTTAACCTTGCATCTGCTGCTGCTACTGCAACTGGATCTACCAAGGCTGCTGCTCAGAAGTATCTTCGCGTTAACGACGTGATTTTGGTTGGTGGTGTAGACCGCTTCATCATCACTGCTGTTTCTTCTGGCGAATACTCTCAGACAGCTACTGCTGCCGCTACTGCTGTTGCTCTTACCTCTGGCGGCTTAAGTGCTACAGCCGCTACTGCTGCTGCTAACTACCCCATCGTTGGTAATATGTTTGCTCAGGGAACTGATCAAAACACTGGATACCTAGAATCAAACGTTGTTAAGCGTACGAACCCATACCAGATCATCAAAGAGGTCTACAAGGTTACCGGTTCACAGGCTACCAACATTGGCTGGGTAAACCTAGGAAATGGCGACTACCGCTGGTTCATCAAGTCTGAGAACGACACCCGTCAACGCTTCCTCGACAAGCGTGAGATGATGATGTTGCTTGGACAGCAAGTTACCAACACATCAGCTACTGGTCTTGGTTCTATTGCTGGCTCTGAAGGTTACTTCTCTGCTATCGCTGATCGTGGTGTTGTTGTTAACTCTGGCTCAATCTCTACTGCTGCTATTGCTACACTTGACGAGCTTGATGTTCTCATCACCGCTCTTGACAAGCAAGGCTCTATGCCTGAGTACGCTATGTACGTTAACCGCCTCCAAGACCTTGCCATTGACGATATGATCGCTCAGGGTACGTCTACGGCTGCTAACATCACCGCTGGTGTTACTACTCAGTTCGGACAGTTTGCTAACGCTGCAGATATGGTGAAGCTTGGCTTCTCTTCATTTATGCGTGGCTCTTACACCTTCCACAAGCACAGCTGGAAGCTCCTCAACGATCCTACGTTGTTGGGCGCTAGCAACTTCCAAGGTGTTATGATTCCGTTGACCAACGTTGCTGATCCTCGCACTGGAGAGAAGTCTCCAGCTCTTGAGCTCAACTACAAGGCCACGAATGGTTACAACCGCGAAATGGAGCACTGGATGACAGGTTCTATTCTTGGAGTTACCAATAGCAACACGGACGCTTTGCAGTTTAACTACCGCTCAGAGTTCGCACTAGTTACTCGCGCTGCTAACCAGCACGTGCTTTTGACCAAGTAATCAACAGCTTTGTTGATAGGGAAGGGGGCTTAGGCCCCCTTTTTTATTGCCAAAAATTCGCTTTGCATAGAAGTGTAATTTTGCATAATTATTAATTATAATTCTATTTAACTATGGCACGTCCAGCACGAGCGTCTGCAGCTCCTAAAGCAGAAGAAAGAAAGGGAAAGATTTTCTCCATCCCCAGCGGAGGAGGAATCATTGCCACAATAAAGTCGGAGGCAATCATCTACGATCCCGAGACTAATACCAACAGACAGATACGTTACTGCCCCAACGAGTCTTCTATCTTTGCCGACGAGCAGAGCAGCCTAGCTGTTCGCCGTCACGTTGTCTTCGAGGGTGGGCTACTCTACGCTCCTGCTAACCAGCCTAACCTGCTTAAATTCCTAGATCTTCACCCCGCTAACCGCGCAAACGGTGGCGGCTTGTTCGAGGAGGTAAACACTGAAAATAACGCAGAGGTTGATATCAACGTAGAGTTCCTTCTCCACGATGCTATCGGCCTAATCCGTAACAAGTCCGTAGACGAGCTTATTCCTGTCGCTATATGGTTAGGGGTCGACACTGGTCAGAAGAACGCTGAGATCAAGCGTGAGCTACTCCTAGAGGCTAAGGCTAACCCTAAGCGCTTCATCAGCCTGTTCGACAACCCAACAGTTACCACCAGGGCTAACGTTAAGAAAGCTGTTGACTTCCAGATGCTGCTTGCCCGTGAGGATGGTATGTACTGGTTCGACAGCAACCGCTTGATTGTCGCTACTCCAGTGGGTCAGGACACCATTAGTGTTATGACTCAGTTCTGTATGACTGAGAAGGGCGGAACAGCTTACGAAACTTTAAAGACAGAGTTGCAGAAGTTGGAGCAATAGTGTATATTTGCACCCTACACTGAACCTCGTTTCATAGGTTAATTGTTGATTGGTTGGAAAGGGCTCTAGAAATGGAGCCCTTTTCTTTTGTTGTACTTTTGTATGAACTACAGATATTAAGATATGGCATCAGTAAACCGCGTATATTCAGCCTTGAAAGATTTGGTCAATAAGGACCAGCGTGGCTTTGTTACGCCTGCTGTTTTCAATAACTTCGCTCAGGTGGCGCAGATGAACTTGTTTAACAAGTTATTTAGCGATGCTGCAGTCGATAAGAGACTACGTCAGGCGCAGCTTGATGCAGGAAGAGACAAGTCAAGGGTCAAGCAAAGCAACGAAGACCTCTCGTACTTCTCTAAGAAGTCAACGATTAGCTTAACCACTGGGGTTGGCGCAAAGCCAACCGACCTTGCAAGGATTATCTCTATACTATCCACCGACGCAACAGCAAAGAGCCTTGAAATAATCTACGACGAGGAGAAGCTAGAGTACATTTTAAGGTCTACCCTCAGTGCCCCTACAACGTCGTTTCCTGCCGTAATGGTGGGAGACAGCATTTATGTGTATCCAACGAGTATAGCAAGCGTTATTATGCGCTACTACAAGATCCCACAGGGTCTTGTTCCATCCACTGGCGCGCGCACTACGGCATCGCCTAAGTTTGGCTATACTGTTGTCGCAGGCAAGGAGGTTTATGACGCCACCAACAGCGTTGACTTTGAGCTGCCAGAACACTACTTCGCAGAGATAGTTGTCGAGGTCGCAAAGCTTATAGGGGTCAACCTGCGCGACACTGACGTTTACACTTACGCTAAACAAGAAACCCAACAGCAATAATGGCACAGGATACCGTATCACTTGAGCAGGTCATTACGGACTTCGTCATATCGATGGAGAGCGATGACTATGCAAATACCGCCTCAGACACCCTTATTCGCAATTTAGCGCTAAGGGGTATCAGAGAGATGGGATTCGACATCCTGAAGCGTTTAAAGGCCACTGAGCTTAACATAAACTTAAGCACCAACAGCGTGACGTTGCCAAACGATTATGTTGACTTAGTAAAAATTGGAATAGTAGGAGCAGATGGACTTGTATATATCTTCGGAGAGAACAAAAACAAAAACATACTCGCCAACCAGCAGCCTTATCAGATTCCTGATTACCTTCTTGGCTTTGACGACTTTATTTATCGCAACTATGTGTACGCCACAACCAATGGCCGCTTATACGGCTATGGTGGTGGCCACTACAGCGGAGAGTACAGAATAAACATAGAGCAGAACAGGATAGAGCTCACCACTGGGACCAGCGTAGACACTGTTTACATCGAGTACATTGCAGACGAGGCTCGTGCGGCGAGCCCCACCATCCACATCTACGCAGAGCAGGCCCTGAGGGCGTACATCTACAACCATCTCATCGAGCGCAAAAGCAACGTACCACTAGGAGAGAAGGCTCGTGCGCGTCAGGAGTACTACACCGAGCGCCGTCTAGCAAACTCACGACTAAAGTCATTCTCTAAGGATGAAGCACTGAAGACGATTCGCAAGAATTTCAAGCAATCTCCTAAGTACTAGTAACTTATGATTGAAAAACTCATACCGCGATACCTTAATAAGGACGATGATGCCCGCATAATCAAAAGCATAGAGATGACAGACGCACTTAATGTGCGTATCTCGTCTGAGGAGAATGGCGATGGAGGTGTTGTCAAGAACGCTTTTGGTAACTCAGCTGTTGTATTTCGCTCCGGTAACAACTGGCAGGGCTTGCCTCACGCTCTTCCTGGGGGGACAAATAAAGTTGTAGGTTCTGTCAGCGACCTAAAGAATGGAGTAATCATATTCTTTGTGTACAACAGCAGTGCTAGTCACTCAATCTACAGGTTTACCACTTCACAAAATAATGTAGAGCTAGTCTACCGAGACAGCGTGTTGGCCTTCCAGTCTGACAGCTTTGTAAAGGGAGATGTAATCAATAACCTCTATAACGAAGTTCTTCTTTACTTCACCGATGGTATAACTCCACCAAAGAAGATTAACGTAACCAGAGCGATTATAGGGGGCTATTCAGAGGTCATTACCAACGGAACTAACGAGCAGAAGCTAGAGTTCATTACGTTGGCTAAGAAGCCACCTCTGGACCCACCTACTTACGAGTTCTTCACCGACACAACTGTTGACGATAACAACATCTACGAGGACAACTTTCAGTTTGCCTATCAGTATGTTTATCTAGACGGTGAGTACTCAGCGTTGTCTAAGTATACTGACCTAGCTGTTGCTCAGAATCAATACCTAGACGGCTTTATCAGTGATCAGCAGCGCACTGAGTTTAATGCTATCAGAGTATACGTCGAGACCTCAACGGCTGACGTAAAGACCATCAGAGTATTGGGACGTAGAGGAAACACTGGGCCTTGGTTTATTGTGGGCGAGATTTCAAATCCCGCCCTTGCAAGTCCAGCTACGCTATATACTGACTTTAAGAATGATGAGCTGTATCAGTTCATCTCTCAAGACGAGGCAAACAAGACCTATGATGCTGTTCCCTTTACGGCTCAGTCTCAGACCATTTCCGGCTCACGATTGTTTTTGGGCAACTACACCGAAGGATATCCAAATGTTAATCTTAAGGTAAGTCTTTATCCAAACTACGATAAGGATGCCACAATCTTTAATATACCAGTATCCTTTACTAAGGAATCAAAGAAAATTCCTCCATCCTCTGTAAATTCAAATAGTGTAACTGGTTTTTCTTTTGATTTAAGTAACATCTCGTCGCTAACAACTCAGGTTGATTCGGTACTGCACATTGACTTTACCCTAGCAATTAATGATATCATATTGTCTGCTCCAGGAGCATTTATAGATTGGGTTGAATTAGACGAAGATCTTGTACAATATAATGCTGGAGGTCTAATTGCTACCAGAATAAAGGCACAATTAGCGCCAATATCAATAACGGAAAGTGTAGTTCTTCCCGCTGGATCAGACATATCTGATTTTACTGTAGCTATTGAATCTGTTGTTGCAAAGATTTATACCGTCACGATAGGGTCTAATACTACGGAAAGGACATATGCCTGTAGGTTTGGAGGGGATATAGGCGATTCTCGCAGACAATTTATTGTGGTTGACAAATCGCCTTTATATAGATGGGGATTCTTTCAGGGTAGCTGCACAATGGATGTTGAAAGCTCTGGGCTGAACGGAAGCACTTTAAAATTTATTATTTCAGGATTTCCAACAATAAACCTTACCCTATCCAGCGTTACTGGTGGTGGGCCAACAAACCCAAACCTGCAAAAACAATTTAACATAGACTCAGCAGGAATATTAAATTTTTCAAACTTATCTTATATAAGTTATTTAAGTGTAAAGAAAGAAGATGATGGTGATGGGGAAACTTATGTAATACCAGACGGAAGTGGGTCTTCACGCAATAGTGTTTTTGGTCTTGGACTTCAGCAACCAACTGGCGATTTTGAAAATCTTGTAGAGACATCAGAGGTTTTAGAGTCTTCAAGTTTTTTATCCAATAAAATAGAAGGTTACAAGCAGTTTAAGTCTGGCGCTGTCCACGAACTTGGATACGTTTTGTTTGACAATCGTGGCAGGGCAACAGGGGTTCAGAAAGCTGGAAAGGTTTACCTTGACTGGTACGGCAACAGAAACTACAGAGGAAAGAATTCTATCGTAATGCGACTCGCTGGTACAGCTCCCGCATTTGCTGCAAGCTGGGCACCAGTGTACACTAAAAAGGGATCAATCGATAACTTTGTACAGTACAGCGTTATTGATGCATTTGCCGCAACCAATGTGGAGGCAATAAACTCTCCATCAAACGTAGCAAACAACGATTACATCTTCGTTTCATTTCGATCACTAGAGGGTAAGGATGACTCATACAAGGAGGCGAAGGGAGCAAACCTTGAGTATAACTTCCTCAAGGGAGACCGCCTTAGGGTAGTTTCCTATCAAGAAGATGATGACCAGTATAGTTTTGTTATATCATCTGTCACGGGTACAATAAACGTAGGAGATATTCTTTTTACACTTAATCTAGGAACATTTGTGCTCATCCAAGTAACTAGTGTAAATCTAGTTGGAGGTGCAGGGGTAATTACTGGAACCTCAAGCAGTACACCACCATCATCTGGATCATTAGGAAGTCTTGTTACTGGAGCTGTAGCAGTCTATAGCTCAGTTGCTAGTGTTGACACAAAGGTCTATCCAATTGATGTTGACTTTGAAGTAGTTGACTACCAAGAACTTACTGATAATCTTGACACCAATCCAGTACTAAGCAGAGGCTCCGACAACAGCATATACCAAACAACCGGAAAGTTTCTTGTCCTTAAAGACAAGAACATTAATGGATTCGATAAAAATTCAGTAGTACTCGGAACAGATTTTTGGTCAAGCAAATGTTTGGTAGAAATATACCGCAAGCGCAAAGGACAGGACGAAGAGGCTTACTATGAGATAGGACAGTCTTATGACGTAGTCAACGGAGTATTGACTGGTGACCGAACTGTTGTGTCCCAAGTTTCTGCAATTTGTAGCAACGAAAGACCACTTCAGTTTAGGACAAACATTGAGCTCTATGCTGGAGATACCCTTAGCGATGGCAGCGGAAATACCTTTGAGGTACAAAACGTTTACCCTGAGGTAAGCGGTATCTACAACTACTTTGTAGACACCACCTTTTCTACGGGAGCATTTACCGCAACACAGACATATACACTGAACATAACCAACAGCAGTTTGGTAGCTGTTGAATTGACTCAGGGCGATACCTACTTCCGCCTGCGGCAGCTTCGATATGGCAATGACCCAGACGCATACAACTACTTTGTTGAGTATGTAGAATCCGATGAGGTAAGCGACTTCTTTACATCAAAGAACACATCTATTGGTCGTCCTTTTGCTGTACTACCAGATGCAAAGACAGTCTACAGGACTGGATCCGTAACCTATTCTGATCCCTTTATTGTTGACGTAACAAGGCTTGGGCTGTCTTCGTTCAATCCATCCCTAGCGCCTTTCTACGACCTTAACTATATCCACGGTTCAATCCGTTATATGGTCAACAGAGACGACAGCATAGTATTCTTGCAGGACAAGAAGTGTGGCCTGTTACCAGTGGGGCGTAACTTAATTGAGTACGTAAACGGCCAGCAAGGCGTTACTGTGTCCACAAACGTTGTTGGAACACCGAGTTACTACGTAGGCGACTTTGGCGTTGGAAACAACCCAGAGTCTGTTGCCGTTGAGGGTGGTCGTGTTTACTTTGCTGACATACGCAACGGAAAGGTGATGCGCATCTCTCAAGATGGGCTCACCGCAATCAGTGAGACCAAGATGGACTCATACTTCAAGAGCAACTTTAGGGATGTAGTCCAGTTTGCCTCAGTAAAGAGAGTAATTGGAGGCGTTGACGACGAGGCTGGTGAGTACATTGTGTCTTCTCCAGTAGTATACACGTCTACGGTAACAGCTACCGATGGAACTAGTACATACACGTTTGGCATTCAGGTAAATCAGGCTGGCAATGTGGTGTTTGCAGACATCGAATACAACGATGACAAGTTGTTCCAGTTCAACACTGAAGTGCGTACGTTTAATGACCTTTGCGATACGTTTAACAACAGTATTAATGCTGTTGTATTCTTAGATCGTCTAAGCGCAGGACAGCCAATTATAGTGGGTGAAGAATTCCAGGGAACTAACAGCACTATTTACGGTGTTGCTACGAATTCTACTTACAACTTTTTCATTCCGATTACTATCAATCTAAGCAACGGAACGTTTGTCTTTGCTAACGATTGTGGCACGTTTACTGGAACTATCGGAACACCATCTGCTGCTACGTCTGAATTTACTATTGCTTACGATACCGAAGACAAGGTGTGGAACACTAGGTACTCCTACTCACCAGAGAGGATTGCTAGCCTAGACGATACGCTCTACACTTTCAAGGCTGGAACGATGTACGTCCACGACGATACATCTAACAGATCTACATACTACGGAGTCGCGGGAAGCACTATCGTGGAGGTGATAAGCAACAACAACCCGTCTATGGTTAAGTCCTACGAGTCGTTAAGCCTTGAGGGTACAGATGCGTGGGCTACTGTAATCAGTAATACAGACCAGTCCACGTCAATCCTTACTACTGACTTCAGCGAGAGAGAGCGTGAGTTCTTTGCCTACATCCCGAGGGATACCAGTGCAAACGTTGGAACCAGCACCATTACCTCGCTAAGCGGAAGCTCTGAGGTTTTTGTTCTCGGAAACGTAGCCACAAGTGGAGTTTCCGGGTCAACCATTACGTTCACCACCCCTGTGGGAGATGTGCCATTCCCTTTTGGAGGCACACTCTACAAGGTCAGCGGTGCGACCCTTGTAACCCTTGGGGTAACTGTTACTGCAATCACCGCTAACAAGCAGATTACTGCAAGTGGCGCTATAGCTGGCGTAAGTGACGGAAACACAATAGTGGTCCTTGCTAACGCTGGAGTCGAGGGAGACCAACTGCGAGACTACTACGCACGCATCAACCTAACAAACACCGATACATCTGAAATTGAATTATATGCCATCAATGCAGTGTTCGCCCAAAGTAATCTACACAACCAACAGGGACAATAATTAGTACCTTTGTAATATGCGACCAAAGAAGAGTAAAGAACCAAAAAAATATATAGCGGGAGGACTTGTTCTGGCCGGAGCATTAGGTGCAGGACAAGCTGCGCTTGGTGCATACCAAATGATTCAAGGACAGCAGGCTGCTAACCGAATCAAGGAGGCTTCAACAGCTCGTCCTTCTGAGTACGCAGAGATGCTAAAGCAGGCTCGCAATGCAGAGCTAGAGCAAAGACGTCTTGAGGAACTTAACCGCTCAATATCAACAGGAATTGCTGCTGCCCAAGGGGCTGGTGGTCGTGCTGTTGTAGGCGCGTTGCCGGGTATGATTCGTGCATCAGATGCTGGCGCTTTAGATATCTTAGGTCAGCGTCAGGCTCAGACTATGCAGGCCCTTGGCTTTGCGGCAAAGGGAGCAGAGGATGAGATTGAACGTAAGATAAATCGTGAGATGATAGAGCGTCAAGCTGCTCAGGCCGCCATTGAGGGCGGCCTTCAGAACATCGCAGGTGGTGTAGGTCAGATTGGATCTGCGGGTGTATATGGCGCTCAATTGGCGTCTAAAAAGCCCGCTAAAGCTGGTGCTGAATCAGTACTTAGTGCAGAAGATATAGCTAGAACTGAAACCCTTGCCTCTTTAAGGGGAGCGGAAGGCGAACGTGCTGTTCTTGCTCAAGGATTTGACAATATGCAAGAGGAGGAGATGTTTCCGTTGATTCCAGAATCAGCAGAAAGTAGAGCCGCTAAGATATTAGGACTTACAGAATATCCAGACATCTTAAAAGATCGCTCGTTTTACAAAAAAGACGGGGGTATGGTGACAGGCGGTAAGTTTGATCATAAGACCAACCCAATCGACATCGTAAAGAAAGGTCAGAAGATTGGAGAGATGACAGGCGGAGAGGTTATCCTCAACCCAGCCCAACAGCAAAAGCTCAGCAAAGAAAGTGCTTATTTCCGTCAGCTGTTAAAGAAATTCAATAAGCAAAAGTAATGGCTAAACTTATCCCAAGTGGCGTAATTAATCTACCGAACTTTGCGGAACTTCAGTACAAGCTCAATGAGCGTGAACGCGAAAAGCAGCTTCAGTTTGATGAATGGTCCTCTCAGTTCGCAAAAAAGTCAGGAAGATATCTTGATGGAGACAGAGAGGCTGTTCAGACAGCCTATGGCGCGGTAGAAAACTCACTTAAAGATCTTGCTAGAGACCCAGATAACGTAGACCTACGACGTAAGGTCCGTGAGGCTAATGCTGGATATAACGAGGTTGCAGGAACAGCACAGTTCTTAGCTGACAACTACCGTCAGCAATGGTCTGCATACAACACAGAGCCAGACAAGTTTAGCGTAAGAGGTCAGGAAGCTATTTCTTTATTTGACCAAGAGCGAACTACAAAACGTGACGCTAATCAGATTATGTCACTTGCCTCAAATCCGTTTACGCTAGTGCCAAAGTACAAATACGACATAGAAAGCCCAGTTAAAGTTGCTGATGGAGCGCTTCAGTTCATAAGGCAAGACATTAAAAGTTTTATCAAAAAAGATGGAACTATTGATAATGATAAAGTAAGGCAGTACGCGGAAAGATACTACGACACAAGATACATTGACCCATCTCAGAAAAAAAACGCTATTGTCTATGAAGGAGTCCGCCAAAAGCTACTTGGTAAAAACGGGGAAATCACAAGCAGATCTGACTTAGACATAATTGAAACTGATGGCTTTCAGCCAGAAGCCCAAAGACTTTCCGATATGTTTAGAGAAGACGTATTAAATGCTGTTATGCAGGCTGCTCCACAAGTTGCTATTGATGCTTATACAAGGGGTCAAGACGCGCAGGACCTTGCGCTTAAGCGTGCACAACTTGGCGCAACTAGAGCCGCAAATCAAAAAAAGGATCCGTATGCAAACTTGACTCCAGTGCGGGTTGAGAGCACTGGACTTGAATTCCTCGCTATGCCAGGACAAAAAAAGCCAACTGGATTTATGATTCCAATCTACGAAAGTAAGATTGCTACAGCCGGGGGAGACATTGTTAAGTTTGGTAAGATTGATGGAATACCTTACATAGTTCAAGAAGTACCAGCAAAAGAGTTCGACCCCGCAACCAAAAAAGAGGTGAACGTAAAGCAAGAATCTATGCGTAGGGCTACAGAGGTGGATTTAAATATGTTAGATCAAGTTACTGGAGGATTGTCTGGCGAGTACTTAAAGCTTCCAGACAATATTGTTGACATTAGGTCTGGACAAAGTTCCGTATCTTCGCAGGAACAAAGAGTAGATGCTTTTGGTAATCCAATCTAGCAGTAAATGGACAAGTTAAAACTATTATACCAGTCATATCTTGACAAGGGTTTGATAAGTGAAAAGACATCTTTTGATCAATTTTCATCTGCCTCACCCAAACAGTTAATGTCACTTTATGGCTTGGGCGTAGACAATAATTTAGTTAGCCAAAAGACTGAATTCAATACTTTCTCTTCTGCTTGGTATCCTCAAAAAAAAAAAGAACTTTCCGAGGAATCAGCTTTACAGTCTTTGGCAGAACCTTCTGCGTCGGATACATCTATTAGCTTTATGCCTAAGGGCGAAGCGCCCTTAGAGTCAGAGGTACCAGAGGCCTTTAAAACAGCAGTATCAACACCTAAGTTTGAATCTACTAAAGCTGTTGAAACTGTAGTTCCAAAGCAGGACGTCACAACTAAAGATTGGTGGGCTGACAAATGGAATGGTTTAATAGAAGGTTTTCAAACGTTTGCATCTAATGTAAGCGATGAAAATAATATGAATGGTGAAGCAATTGCAGACTTCATTCAGGATAACAAAACAAAAAAACCAGAGTTATTTGCCTCTTTTAATGAAAACCTAGAGTTACTTAAGGCCAGAGGATATGATGACGTATCTGGACGAGGGATGGCTGCTAACATAGCCTATACGGATTCTTGGCGTAAGGATAACAAGATTGAAAACGAGGTGCTGCCATATATTCGTCAGAAAGGTCGCGCAAAAGCAATTGAAAACTTTGGTGTTCAGGTTGATGAAAAGGTTCAAAAAGAATTAGGCGATAGATTTTTTTCTAGCGCTGTTA
>Ga0209651_1000367_pt1 | contig 16333 bp, 15 predicted proteins | sample LauGreFBDMM110SN_2_FD_188216 | JGI IMG/M metagenome (GOLD analysis project Ga0209651, IMG submission 188216) | Freshwater lake microbial communities from Lake Michigan, USA - Fa13.BD.MM110.SN (SPAdes) (version 2) | ecosystem: Environmental > Aquatic > Freshwater > Lake | place: Lake Michigan... | reverse complement strand
ATATATATACTAAATATATTTTTTGGAATATAAATACTGGAATATAATAATATGTATCATGATAAAATATAAAAACATATAAGATTTAAAAAGATAAAGGTATATATAATATAAAAACAATATATGACAACAAAAAAAGAAGTAATTCAGGGAATAGCAGTATTCAATGATAAAAAAGTAAAAGGAACAGTGAGATTTACAGAGGAACCATCAAAATCACGTATTCGCATAGATGTAGATTTGACGGGTCTAAAAACGCTGGGGCTTCACGGCTTTCATGTTCACGAGTATGGCGACATGAGCGATTCATGCGACAGTATGTGTGCCCATTTTAACCCCTATAATAAAACACACGGATGTCCCGGTATGAAAGACCGTCATGTTGGCGACCTTGGGAATCTCAAGACGAATGCAAAGGGAGAAGCAAAGTATACTTTTTATGATGATGTTATTAGTCTACGTAAAAAGAAAACAAATATTATAGGTCGCGGATTAATTATTCATGCAGATGAAGACGATTGTGGGCAAGGAGGGCAACCGGACAGTTTGATAACAGGACATGCTGGCAAAAGGATAGCGTGTGCCGTTATTGGGTACGCATCTCCTCCTAAAAAAAAGTCATAAAAAGTAATAAAAAGTCATAGTTACATAAAGCGCACGGTCGGTCGTTCATCGTGTTTCATCGTATATAAAAGGACGGGTCGATAACACGTTTTGCACCATATGTAAGTTTGTCGGTATCATATTCACTGATGCGTCTTTTTTCCAGTTCACCGTCGCTGTTGCTAAAAACGATTGCCTTTATGTTTAATTTTTTCATGCGGAGAGTACAATGAAAACATGGTGCCGATTCAGCCATATCACCGCTCCGCGAACGCCGCACAATATAAAGTACCAGTTTTTGAACAATTTTTGGAGACAACTCCATAATACAAAGCTTATGCAAAACGTGTATTTCGGCATGAGCGCTACAACATTTGCGAAAATGAAGCAAACCATCCCTCGAATGGCAGCGTATATTATTATAACCTTTTGCAACAACTTTCCCGTTTAAAACGGCAATACATCCGTGCTGCATAAGAAGAGTCGACTTTGAAGCTTCTTCTAGCGCAATGCTCGCGAACCTTTGATCTTTATTACTGATGTGTCTATGGCGATACACACAAGCGGAGGGCGGTTCCGCGTCACACGACGAATACGAGGGACAGCTTTTAAATTTTTCGTGAATAGGGGAAGCGGTATTTTCTTCTGTTTTCTTATAGGAATACATTGCTATAGTCATGGTTATATGTTATCGTTGATATAGTTATTACACTTTTTGTTATATATTAGTCTATATAACAAAAAAAGGTTCAATTTCTTTTTCATATTAAATATATTAGTTTATTTCATACTACAAAATTGAAACAACATTATACTACATATAATAATCATAACGATTACCGCAACCACCACCACAACCTCAATACTTTATTCAACCAAAACAAAGCAATACAATGAGATTCATCTTAAGTTCATTATTAAATTTTAAGATATTCGCAAACAATGGTATTACTACACAGTTGGGAAGATGGACTCTCAAATATGACGAAAAAAGTATAGGGAAAACAGTTCTTTTAGCAAACGAAGACCACTGCGGATGTTGTCAAGAAAATCAACAGCAGCAGCAACGACAACGACAACAACAACGACAACAACAATCAAAAATAAAAGACTATGATACTAACCATATTGATGAATATATACTTATCAATATAGATAACCATTTGGATAACGATAAAAAGTAATGTAATGTTCAACTAATCTTCTTGGAAGGAGTATCGTTTGAAATCAAGTAAATCGAGTTCTCGGTTACAATGATATACTCAGTCTCAACTTTGTAAATATTTGCAATAGGGCTTGTGTACTCATCTTCACTTTTTACTAAAAGCTTTTCACCAGATTCGCGAACACCGATGATAATAGACTTATCAAGGGAAGCGGTCCAGTAATCCATCATAACGGGTTTATCTTGAACAATCGCCAATTTGCAGCTATGTTGCAAACAAACGTTAGATGGAAGACGGTAAGCAGACTCACCAGATTTTCCGCCAGAAGAAGAAGAAACTTGAGATTGACCTCCAGATTGTTGATTTTGATTCGCCGAACTCATATTATATAATTAACAAATTTAATAATCTTTAAATACTTATTAATAAAAAAACATATATTAATTAATTAAAATCAAGTTAAATAAAAACCAAGTTAAATAAAAACCAAGTTAAATAAAAACAAAGTTAAATAAAAACCAAGTTTAATAAAAACAAAGTTTAATAAAACCATGTTTCACATAGTTTTACTAAAATGACCTAAATGTCTTCCATAACATTAATGACTTTACGACGTAGTTTTACGTTTTGTTTCTTTGGCTGAAGAGTATTCAAATGACTTCCAATTTCGGCGTATTCTTCCTCTAGTAATTTTTTAAGAAAGTCGTATATACAGTGTAGTACGTGTTCGCCACATCGACCCACAATAAGGACGCTTCCTGTTCGAAAAATCATAAACGATATTTCGGATGCTTTATGTATTTCGTTTGCTGGAGGGTGTTGTCCAGTTTGGTTTTCTAAACCAGGTATGTAGTAAAACTTGCTTTGAATGCCCGGATAAGAACATGCGTCGTAGTTGCTATTTATACGATATTTGTATTTAAGAATATTATATAGTTTATCGCGGTTAATAAAGTAGCCGCAATTGAAGTTTGAGTTAATAAGAACAGTTTCGCATTTATCGGGAATGAAGTCAATGCTGGGACCCACAATGGGTTTTAGAATAGTGATAAGAAGGTTTAAAACTTGAATAAGTGACTCATCCGTCTGAATCCCTGGGATTTCAAGTTTACCTGTATTAAATACTTTGATATGCATTTCTTTAAAACCATCACCTGATTGGTCGCGTATTCGCATAATAAGCACAAAACAGTTGAAAAATGCGCGCTTTAATTTACAGCGATAATTCAGAATATCTTTTTTGCAAAGACCGACATTTATTTTGAGTTGAACTTTAAACTTGATTCTTCCCTCCGGATTATCGATATGTTCTATTTCTTGTTCCTGATAATATTTTTCGTGTTTTAACAACTCCCGTATTTCCTCCAATTCTTTCGGATCCGTTGTAGAAACTTTAATCTGTTTTTTAATAATACACTCACATGGCGTTGAATATTCTGAAATCGGAATACTCCAAAACACCTTTTTAATATCAATCGGTTGATTCAAATACGAAATTTTCGTTTTTGTTGATATATATATGTTGCTGCAAACTGGTTCTTTTGTTTTGGAATATAGTTCAGTATCAGCATCCAGACCTGCATCCAGTTCTGCTCCTACTATGTCATCGATGTCACACAGAGCATCATTCAAACCATTCAAACCATTCAAACCACCTATATCGTCCATATCGTCCATATCGTCCAGAATATCGACACCAGACATAACGCCACCTTTTGCAGTTCTACTATTCTTTTTCGAATGAATAACATTATCTACATTTTTTAATGATGATATATTTATTGATTTTTTTGATTTTTTTGAACTAGATATAGGTGCTGTAGAAGCATCAGAAGCAGCGGCGGCAGCAGCAGCAATAGGCTTCAAAATATTATTATTCTCACTTTTTATATCGTGTGTAGCAATAATTTCCGTATATGAAGTCATCGTCGAATCCATCGTTTTTTGATATGAGTTGGTAACATTATTTTTAGCACTATTTTTTTCGTTTGACAAGATAATAGCTCCTTGGCTCAAGAAACTTTCCCAATCATCGTCAACTCCTGACATAGTAACGAATTTCGAACAAGTTGTGTGTCTCTATTTATTTCTATTATTTTCTTTAAGTTATTTCAATTATATATTTTAAAAAAACAATATAAAGACCAAAATACACCCCCGCACCAAAATGCGAAAACTATTGCGCATTAAACTATTGCGAATTGTTTTGTGTAAAAAATATCGTTAGTTTAAAAATAATATAGTTTAAAAGGTGTTCTGTTTTACAGTCTTGAACGTGCATGATATTTTCAATATGAGATAGAAATTCGTGTGTTATATTATAATTTCGTATGATATAGTTCAAGTAATTTTTAATTATATTTTTCGGTTCTATATTGTATTCTCTGCTTATTTTGTTAATTTTTTTGAGTATAGAGTCTATTTTTTTATTTGTCGCATTTGTCGCATTTTTTGTATTTTTTGTATTTTTTGTATTTTTTTTTAAATATTTTGTTAATTGAACCCATAAATCATTTTTTATAATTTTACATTCATGAATAAGGTCTTGGTTTGACTGCATATAGTTTATCATACTTCTAATATCAGACATAAAGTGTTTTTGAATTGATACTAAAGTGTCATCTTTAATTTTAAGATTTTCATTGAGGTTTATCTTTTGTAAAAATTTCAATATATCATTTTCGGGAAGTTGATTAAACCGCATTCGTACAAATTCCGTTTGAAGGGATTCATCGATGCGGCTAATGTAATTACAAATAAGACAAAATCGCACATTGAAATTATTATTATAGTTATTTAATAAATATCGAAGCGCTATTTGCGCCGTCTTTGTCATGTAATCTACTTCATCCAAAATCACAAATTTCATACCATCTCCAAATAAAGACTTGGAATTTACAAAACTGTTTATTTGGTTTCGGATAATATCGATTCCTCTTTCGTCGGAAGCATTTAAATGAATCATTAGCCCCTTATTTTTAAGATTCATTTTTTCTTGGTAAACATTGACCAAATTAATAATCGTCGTCGTTTTGCCTGTACCTGGCGGACCATAAAATAATAAGTTGGGGAAATAATTATTATCTATTATATTTTTCAGTAATGTTTTATTCAATGGATCCAAAACAATATCCTCGAAACACGATGGTCTGTATTTCTCTACCCATGGTGTAGAATTTTTGAAAAATTCACTATTATTTGTTCCTGTACCATTTATGTTTATAGTTGTCGGAGCCTGTTTCGACACTAACATATTTTCATTTTTATTACGATGTACAATATGTATGTCTGAACTTATTATTACATTTTTTTCTACATCATCAGTATACTTTTTATCAACACTTGTGTTATCTTTATCAATCTTTTTATAAAATGAGTATATTGTCTTACATCCGTTATGAGACTTATTCATAGTATCAATATCACTAGCGCTATCACTAGCACTATCATCCTCATCGACAAAGTCTCTACATGATATACGTTTGTCCATTTTTAGCGTATATGCCATATTTTAAAATATTCTTTATAGTTGTTTATTTTTTAGTTTTAATAAGTTTTTTTTGTAAATATAATTGAAACAGTATATTATATATAAATGAACAACACAGACTTATCAAATACTTGTTCGTTTATAGCTACCCAAACCACGCAAAGTGCAAAAATGAATGCTTCATCGTGCTCATCCGCATCCGCATCCAATAACGTAAATGCAAAAGTAAACAATGAAGGATATTTAGAGTTAATTCTTGGTCCAATGTTTTCAGGTAAAACGTCGACATTGAAAAAAATATATGACCAATGCATCTACTGCAATATTCCTATTATGGTGATTAACTATGAAGCCGACAATCGGTACTGCGATGCTTCATTTATGTCAACACATGACAGAGTAATGATTCCTTGTATTAAGGGGGTATCTATTTCAGAAATCCTGGAAAAAAACAAAGAAAAAGTAGACGAGTCGGAAGTTATCCTTATCAATGAAGGGCAGTTTTTCGAGGATATACATACCGTAGTTCATCTTGTAGAAAACTTGCACAAACGTGTATATATTTGCGGACTAGATGGCGACTTTAAGAAAAACAAAATTGGTTCTTTGCTTGATTTAATACCTCACTGCGACAATGTATATAAACTCAAGTCGCTTTGTAGTGAATGCCGCGATGGCAAGTCGGGGCTTTTCAGTTACAGAATTACTGATGAAACACAGCAAGTAGTAATCGGCGTGGAAAACTACAAGCCGGTTTGTCGAGCATGCTTCGAAAGACTGTCGAATGCAAAGAGTTGAAATAAAACATATATTAAAACTATTTAAATTTGTCTTTTTAATTATTGTATATATCATTTCATATGGATTCTATCAATACCGCTAATCCTACAAGCGATCCTACAAGTAACGTAATCATGCACGAAGATAGTAGTAATCAAAATTCGATAAATACTGTAAATCCGATGGTTGTTATGGAAAAGAAAAAAAGAGGAAGAAAAAAAACAATAAAGCCGGATGTGGTTTTGTCGAGTGATGACATGGCGACATCTGCGGACACAGCAACAGCCACTGCCACTGCCACTGCCGCTGCCACAGACACAGCCACTGCCGTTACTGAAAAAAAAATAAGAAAACGAAGAACTAAAAAGAACATGAACGCAACTGATGCAACCGACGCCAATGATGCAAACGACACAACCGACGCAACTGACGTAGTTTCTGGTGTAAAAGTAAGAAAACGCAGAGTATGCAAGTCTAAAAGTACCGACATAAATATGGGTACAAATGTAATAATAGACTCGAATAACCCTGACGCACAAATACACCCTGTTGAAGAAAAAGTTGTTAAAAAAAGAGGTAGAAAGCCAAAAGGTGGAAAAATTATTACACAAAAACTAGAAGAAAATAATAATAATAATGAAATACCCAATATTATTTTACACCTGAAATGCTCTCTTAGTGATATTAAAAATAGTGACAAACTTAATTGCAACGGTGTAGAAGAGAGTCAAATAGAAAGTTATAATAACTCGTCCCAATTAAAAGGGAGCGATATTTTTGTTAAAAATGCTCAACCAAATATAGAGTCGAAAAAATTACCTAATACTACTACTACTACTACTACTACTAGTAGTACGGCATCTGTACCTGCATACAATGATAGTTTGTCGCATTTATTTAAAGTGTATAATCCCGACATTGCTTCGACCAATGGCGATGTAACAGGGAATAAGAATAGTAATGTATTTATTACACATTCTGCTTCTAGCATACCGTCTTGTTCAAGTAATGAAATACTAAATAACAGGGCAGGAATGTTTAATAGCGTATATTCGCCAGATATTAATTTATATGGTAATAATGATTACGATGATGGCGATGACGGAGACAGTATAACCGGTACATGTAAAAATGAAAAGGAAATATGGCGAAAAATAAATCAACTGAAAATTAGTTTTCACAAAAGCGACATATGCAAAAATATTGGAGGAACACAGCGTTCGGCTTGTTTTTGGTGTACATGCGAGTTTGATTCTCCGGCGATTTATATCCCCAAAAGCTTGACAAAAGATGTATATAATGTATACGGTTGCTTTTGTTCGCCGGAGTGTTCGGCTGCTTTTCTTATGAATGAAAACGTGGACACTTCTACGAAATTTGAAAGGTACCACCTATTGAATTTATTATATGGCAAAATATATAAGTATGAAAAAAGCATTAAGATTGCGCCAAATCCTTTTTACCTTTTGAATAAATTCTACGGAAATCTTACAATACAAGAATATAGAAAATTATTTCAAAGCGACCAAATGATATATATTGTAAATAAGCCTCTTACACATATTTTACCTGAACTGTACGAAGATAATAATGACTTTCTTCTTAACAGTAAAATTATACCGACAAATTCTGTAAACATCAAAAAAAATAAACCACTAAAGAGTAATATTATTAATAGTGCTTTTGGTATTACGGCGGGGGGTAAATGATGCTTGCAAATATGTGGTGAACTAATGCATTAAATAATGACTGTCTGCATAGTCATTATTTAAGTTTTCGAAGTATAGGTGTAGGTGTAGATTTTATTATAAATAGTTATTGTTGTCCTTGCTTTGCATCGGATGCCTCCTTTGCCTTTTTCTGCCTTTCTAAAAATTCTTTGTATCTTTTTTCTTGTTCTTGTTTTTTCATAAACTGGGTAGAAGCATTATCCATATATTCCCTAATAACACCATACCGTTTTTGATGAAGCGATTTTGAATTTTGCTCCTTTAGCTGTTCAGCAGTCTTATCTGCTGCTCCCAAAAACTCTTTTATTACAAGAGTAATGTCGCCTTTATGTTTTTCTAGACCGGCAATAGCTTCCTCCCTTGTATAAGTGGTTTGGTTCATAATAATTTCGATGAATCTTTCATACTTCTGTTTTTGTAAATTAATATAATAATTTTTTATTAAATCTTGTTGTTTTTTTACTTCGACATCATTTTCATTTAAAATCACATTTGAATGTTCTGTTTTTTCTGTTTCTTTTTCAGTTTCGGTCATATTTTCATTTACTTTTTGTTCGTTCTCTTTTTCCGAATTTTCCATTGAATATATTTACTATATATTTATTTATTAAATATTTTTTAAATCATATTAAACGAATACCATTATTTATATATAACTGTTCATATATCGTATTTCCTAAACATTCAAATGTCTGAAGTCAAGGTAGAAAATACAAGCACATCTATACCTACTCCTACAACTAGAAACTTTAAAAATAATAAAATAGATATTTCTCCTATATTAAAAGATGTCGAAGAATGTATACAAACAGGATTGGATAATAAATTGCAGTCTTTATTTTATGAATTTGAAACATATGAACAAACACATAATGAAGTTTTGAATCTAACTGTTGTAAAAAATTTAGTAAACCACAATAACATGCTAACTCGCATCGTTACAAATAGTTTTTGTAAAAAAGAAGTTAAATGCGAAGAACCGTCTGGAGAACCTCATCATAATAATGCAGAAGATAATTCAGAAATAAATCTTCTCAGGCAAGAAATTATTCAATTAAAAGAAGAGTTGAGTATATGTAGAAAAATAAATAGCGAAAAAGAATTGTCAACGATTAATCTTGAAATTAAAGAAAAAAATTGTGACTGTATATGCAGTTGTAACAAAATCGAAGATATAAGTTTTGTAAATAAAATGTTATTGGGACAAAATGTTAAGAATATTATTTTACAAGAAAACCAAACAGAACAATGTGAGGCAGAGGAGGAAGAAGCTGAGGAAGAAGCTGAGGAAGAAGCTGAGGAAGAAGCCGAGGAAGAAGCTGAGGAGGAAGAAGCTGAGGAGGAAGCCGAGGAGGAAGAAGCTCAGGAGACAGAAGCTGAGGAGGAGGAAGAAGCCGAGGAAGAAGAAGCTGAGGAAGAAGAAGCTGAGGAAGAAGAAGCCGAGGAAGAAGCTGAGGCAGAAGAAGCCGAGGAAGAAGCCGAGGAAGAAGCCGAGGAGGAAGCTGAGGAAGAAGCTGAGGAGGAGGAAGAAGCTGAGGAAGAAGAAGCTGAGGAGGAGGAAGCTCAGGAGGAAGAAGCCGAGGAGGAGGAAGAAGCTGAAGAGGAGGAAGAAGCCGAGGAAGAAGAAGCTGAGGAGGAGGAAGAAGCCGAGGAAGAAGAAGCTGAGGAAGAAGAAGCTGAGGAGGAGGAGGAAGAGGAGGAAGAGGAGGAAGAGGAAGTTAAGTTACCAACATTCCCTACAAAAAGTGAAATCATTTCTAGCAATACGAAAGATGATGTAGAAACGGAAGATGAGGAGGAACCGGAGAAACAAGAGGAAGAAAAAGAAGAGGAGGAGGTCGAAACCGAAACCGAAACCAAAGCAGAAGAGGAAGAGGAAGAAGAGGAGCTATTCGAGGTCACAATCAATGGTGTAGTGTATGTATCGAACGATGACGAATGTGGAAATATTTATTCATACATAAATGAGGAAGTGGGAGATAAAGTTGGAGAGTTTAAAGACAAAAATGCAATTATTTATGATGGAAAAAATAAAGGAATATATGATAGAACAAAATATGATTTTAATTTGTAACAAAAACACCAACTAGTAATAAAATTTAATTATTTGTAAAACCAAAATATTATGTTATATTTTTATAATATAATATAATATAATATACAACAATTAAAATAAAATGGTTTTAGAAAGTGTATGCCCACCAGCACTTTTATATTTAGCATTTTCGATTATTCAAATAATTATTGATATGTACCGAGGAGATACCGTACAAGCATTCTTAAAATTTATTGTTATGATAATTTTCACAATAGTTCTTAATGCAATATGCAGTAGTGGTATGACAATCATGTCATGGTTCATTGTTTTTATCCCTTTTATATTAATGACTTATATTACTACTATTTTGTTCTTTGTTTTTGGAATCGACCCGTCGAAGATAACAGAACAGAAAAAAAAATGTGGAGAAACACAGTTTGGTTGTTGTCCGGACGGTGTTACTCCAAAAGAAGACATGATCGGAAGAGGTTGTCCGCGTACGCGATTAGTGAATGTCATTAATGTAAATGAACCTACACCTGCTAATAATAAAGATAAACACTATTTATATCCTCAGGGTAGAAGCTCGCGCGACTATTCGATTGGTGGAGGAAGTGTATCAACGAAAAAAAGATATTTTGGAGATAAAAAATATTTGGGCGATGTGAATAGAGACAAGAACTTTTATGATTATAAAAAAACAGGAAGTTATAGAGACAGATTAAGAAGCAATATTACACCAAAGGCTATGGATAGCAGGTCTTCGTATTGGAAGTCGAAATTAGGTAAATCATATTGGGACCATGACAAAACAGCGCAAAATAAAGTAGAGACTTCATCAAAACCGGCTACCCCCGATTTACAAGATAAGACGGTAATTAATTATCTTCTCTCATTATTGGCTCAAACGCAGCCCAAAGTAATGGTAGCACCCACCAATCTTGCTCCTCCTGGTGTTCCTGTATCTACCGCTGCTCCAGCTATTTCATCTCCTAATACTAATATATGTTCGCCTATTATAACTACAAATGGAACATGGACAGGTTTACCTACTATTACATATAAATATGAGTGGTATAGAGGAGGTCAAGAAACACCAATACCAAATGAAGTTACTAATACTTATATAATAAAAGAGGCGGATAAAGGAAATTTCATTAAATCTAAAGTAATAGCTACAAATTCAGCAGGTTCTGAATCTAAATTTAGTAACGAAATTTCAATTCCTGCCAGTGCTTCTGGCTCTGCTCCTGTATCTACAGTTCTTCCAGCTATTTCGGGTTCTAATACCGCCGGTTCAGTCATTACAGTTTCAAATGGAACATGGAATGTAACACCAATTACTACATATTCTTATGAATGGTATAGAACAGGTCAAGATACACCAATACCAGGACAAGATAAAACTAAAAATACGTATACAATAACACCCGAAGATAAAGGAAAATCGATTACGTGCAAAGTAACAGTTACATATTCATCTTGTTCTGGATCAGCGACAAGCTTGCCTTTTTCTATTCCTTCAGCATAAAAAATATACCATATTTATATTTATCAAAATACAATATAACTAACATACAATATAATATTTATGTAAAAGATTTAAACATATATAAATATTATAATACACAATTACAAATAGTACCCCCGCCACAGAAATGAGAAATCATACTTATGCGTCTCCTAGCAACGAACGAATGGACATTTCATTTTTTAATTACTTTAGTACTGTCTCTTTGGGACTAATGTGTTATTCATTTTTTAACCCTGGATTTATTTTTAGTGCATCGATGTTTTTCGTATATGGATTTACCAGAACACTGGTTACAACCTATGATATATATAATACATATATTTATACCCCATATAGAAAACATATTAAGAAACCTCTCATGCATATTTTGAATATAGATAATGGTTTATATGAAATAGAGATAGTGAAAGATGGAGAAATTATTCATAGGTTTAAGACAATGTCAGATTTTATTAAATATAATCCTATTAAATTTGTTACCGAAGATGAATCAGACTATGACTCAGAGTCTGTGTCTGATGCGAGTTCTAAGAACGAAAACAAAGATAATTCCGAACTACTTTCTAACATTCAAACAGATGTAAAGGTTGAAACATCTGTAGATGCGGATCTTACACACCAAGATGTTACTGTCCATGAATCAGATACCAAAACAGAGTCTTCTGGTAGTAATGGCGAGGAGGAAGGCGAAGAAAGCGATGGTGAAGAGGGCGATGATGAAAACGACGAAGGCAATGGCGAAGAAGGCGAAGAAGAAGGCGAAGAAAGCGATGGTGAAGAGGGCGATGATGAAAACGACGAAGGCAATGGCGAAGAAGGCGAAGAAGAAGGCGACGAAGATAGCGACGAAGATGAAGACGACGAAAACCTTATTTTAGAACCTAGTGAATACGATTTTGTTCTAAGAAATTTTTACTTTGAAATCGACGAAATCAATAAACCTTTTGGCTATTGTTTAAAATACGAAACCTTTCGCAAATCCGATATGAAAAAGACTACTTACACATATGATGAAATAAAGAATATGGTATCTAAGCGAAGATTTATCGGAATACACCTTAAGACGGAAGATAAAGACTTTATTATTAACCTGACAAACCCTGTAAATTATTATCTTGTAAGTAATACAATTTTAGATTACTCGTTTCTTAAAATGTATCTTTTCAATCGCTATAACTTTATTTTAGGAAATACTTATAAATTATCATGCATTGACAACTTTATTGAAATGTATACGGTTGAACAAGGCAAGAAGTTTTTTGTCAAGAGTGACTCATTTAAAGTGGTAGACGATGAAACATACAAACAACGCGGCGAGTGTGTTAGTACTCCTATTGTTTCTAACGAAGAAGAGAATGATACATCCGCCTCGACAGATAAAAAAGATGCTTTAACCGAAGCAGATATTGAAATTGTAGAGTGCAACTATAATAGCCAATAAGTCGCTAAATACCGAATACCGAATATTGAATACCGAATATTGAATATTGAATAATAAATAAAGTATATTATAAACCTATATAGAAATATATGTCTATAATATAACATAATGGTTGATAGTGATACTCATAATTCTCCTATTGTATTAAAAATGAATAGCGGCACGAATACATTAGACGAAAAATCCAGCGAATCCAATAATTTACATAAATTATCTGATACATGGATATTATGGGCACATCTTCCACACGACACAGACTGGAGTATTAAAAGCTACATTAAGATATGTTCTTTTAATACCGTAGAAGAGACCATTTCCATTATTAATGTACTACCAGCAAAGTTGGTTACAAATTGTATGTTATTTATAATGCGCGAAGGGATAACCCCTACATGGGAAGACCAGCGCAATCGCAAGGGTGGCTGTTTTTCGTATAAAATTAGCAACAAAGATGTTTCACAGGCGTGGAAAGAACTTACTTATGTTTTGGTAGGTGAATCGATGGCGGACAATAAGTCGATACTTCCTCTCATTAACGGTATAACAATTTCTCCCAAAAAGAATTTCTGTATCGTCAAAATATGGTTGGCAAGTTGCGAATTTAGAGACTCTAGTGTTATTAAAGAGTTACACGGAATATCATCTCATGGTTGTTTGTTTAAAGAACACATGCCTGAGTACTAAGTCGATAGGGTTAAGAGTAGAGGTTAAAAATGTTGTAATTCAGTAATAAAAATAATCCTATTATAAAATTTATAAGATATATATATTTTTATCTTATATATTTATATAATGGAAGAAAGTTCTACTAGTTCAGGACTACCCAACTTTATTTATGTTTCAGAACTACTAAGAACTTGGGAAACTGCAGTTTTATTATTTTTAAGGGATAGTATTAATTTAACTTTATTTATATCGCCATACTTAAGAGAAAGTGGACCAATTGATTTTACTTCCGACAGACCTGGTGAACTTGAAGAGCAATTAAAAGAATTTATAAGATTTATTGTATTTTTAAGAAAATTAATAAAATTAAATATTAATGGTATATCGAAACTAATACCTGATAATTTTACTATAATTTTAAAACATTTTGCTGGATTATTTTCTGAAGAATTTATTAAAAATATTGAAATACCTGATGGTATAGAACTTGCGGTTGATGATGGTGGTATAGTTATTACATGCACAAACGTTGAAACTGGTACAGATAAATCTGAAATGACTGAATCAATGAATACTATGTCAATTCGTATATTTGTTGATGAAAAATCAAAATATGTTCCTTATGTTCCTTATGTTGATGATAGTCCACAACTTAATTTAACATTTCCACCTAAATCAAGTAAAAGCAAAGTTGGTAATATGGATACACCATCAACACCATCAGCGTCAATTGCTGACTTCATTGAATGGTATAATAATTTTGAAACAAAACCAAACGGTAAAGGTATTGTTTATTTTGTTGCTCATTCAGGGACTATGACAAAATTTATAGAACAAGTTAAAAACAAAAATCAAAAACCTTCTGAACCTTCTGAACCTTATGAACAATTTAATAATGAATATCGTGAAGCAATTAAAACAAATACATGGTCATTATTTTTTAAAACAGGTGATGAAAAAGTATTTAAAGGATTCCGTCATGCATATTCTTGTGACAACAGATACATGGATAAGGGATTTAACCCTTTTAACTTTTATACTAACTTTGTGAAACAACGTTGGAAAGGTGGATATTATACTAACTTGAGTTTATGGGGAATTTTTTCTACATTGAAATTTTCTAGTGAAAAAATGCAAACATTAGTAAGTGACCAAAGTATTATTTCTTCAACAGGTTTAAAAATTTGTAAAGGAATGGAAAAAGAACCACAAGAATATCATGGTCCTGATTATGACGATATTAATCCTCTTTGCGGACAACAACGTGACCGCATGCCAACAAAAACATTTTCTGTTGAATTTGGTAATTGTGGAACATCAGAAAAAAATAGTTTACTAACACTTAATAATGATTGTATTCGAATAATAACATACCCTAAAGTCACAAAAGTTGTTCTATATCTTGATAAGGAAAAAACACAAATAGAAGCTAGATTTTTTAAAAGTGCTGAAACAAGCAAGTATTACAAAAAAAATACTTTAACCATAAAAAATATAAATGTCCTGTTAACCGAAGTTGTTGACCACTTAGTTAAAAATACAGATGAAAATAAAAAAGAAGAATTAGTTGATGATTTAATAAATGCTGTAAGTTTATTTATAAGTAACAAAAAACTAACTCAATGGAAAAACGCATTTAATATCTTATTTCCAGACCCCCAACAAGTAAGTGAAGAAGTACTACCACAAACACCACTAGAACCTCAAACAGTATCTGCAGGTGGAACTATCAAACGAACACGAAAGTATAGATATAGACATATACATAAAAAGCATAAAGTTATGAAAAAATATACTAGAAAATATAAAAAGAATAACCCAAGACGAAAATCTAGACGTATTCAAAAACGTAATTTTGGTAAGTTGCGTAAGTCTCGCAAATCACGAAAATAAAAATAAATAATCCTATAAAAATATTATTATTTATTTTGCAACGCTACTACTATATAGAATTCATATTTTACGAAGATGGTAACGGTGAAAGTGCAAGCTTTACTTCTCCCAAACTTGCAACATAGTATTTAATAACCAACGGCAAGTCGTTCTCCAAATACATTTCAATCTGGCTACACAGGTTCGTGCATTTGATAAAATAACTCAAATTTTTAAGCGAGAACTCCCCTTGAATAATTTTACTCGTCGACTGTTTCTGAATGAACTTCATGCTCTCATCCGACTCTACTCGCCGCACCTCCGCCGTAGCAAATTGCCCCGAACACTTGAAAATCAGCTCATTTCCTACCGATTTAATCTCCAACTTCTCCGATAAATACGACAAATCGCGAATAATCTTTTGGAAATCCGCAGAAGGCAGATTGATTACCGACGAAAATACAACATTCGGCTCCTCCAACTCCTCCGAATCCGGCTCAATCAGTCGCAACTTTTGCGTCTTGCATTGTTTGATATCACCATTCTCAAACTTAAGCCCGAGATGAGACACTATACCGTCATTGTAATCTTTCTTCTCAATATATATCGTCAGCGTATCATCATTGTCAATTGAGTTAATAAGCTTGAACAAGTGAAACATGTTTACACCTATAACAATCTTCTCCTTATCACATTCATACAACTCAAAATTCTCTGCAGCTAAATGCAAGTGCGCCAACATGGTATGCGACTTGTCCATATTAATAATACGAATACCATCCTTCTTAAATGTAATATTTGTCTCTAATAAAATATCCTTTAGCGCTGTCATTAGTGTCCTAAATGGCGCAATCTGGACCGTCTTGATTGTGAGAACATTATCTGGATTACTCATCCTTGGTTTATATATATATATCTTATTTTAACATAAATCTTTAAATAGTTATGACTATTATTAAAAATATATAAACGCAAAAATAATTAAGAATAATAATTTATATATATATATATAC
>Ga0209651_1000364_pt1 | contig 16426 bp, 16 predicted proteins | sample LauGreFBDMM110SN_2_FD_188216 | JGI IMG/M metagenome (GOLD analysis project Ga0209651, IMG submission 188216) | Freshwater lake microbial communities from Lake Michigan, USA - Fa13.BD.MM110.SN (SPAdes) (version 2) | ecosystem: Environmental > Aquatic > Freshwater > Lake | place: Lake Michigan... | reverse complement strand
GTCCTGGAGGGTTTGGAATATCTGAAAACCCGGCCCATGGTGTACATGTCCATATAATACGCACCAATGTTTAAAAGATCCCTGATAAACTCATTATATTTGGTGTCCCCCTCTGCGAGTGGGTTTTCATTATAGCTAAGTTTTTTCAAAATTTCTTCAAGCGTTGGTATTATATCTTTTGCTTGTAGCTGAAATGTTTGGAGCTGGGAATCAAAATATTCTATAAATTTTTTACGCAACACGGGGTCCATGGTTTTCAAATACCGATTTAGTTTAGGTGGTGTGAATAGATCTTGTTGGGGGATTTTTTTCAACTTTTGGAGACTTTCATCAAGGATCTTTATGTTTTCTTTCACATTATATTCATCTCGTATATTGTCGAGGGCTTCATAAACGAGGTCCAGGTATTTGAAATTGCCGGTACGCCGGACATCCACATAATGAAAACGAGTATGTGGTCCCTTGTAGATACATTTGGACTTGTTGGGTTGGAAACACTCGTGAAAGAAATCCAAAATCTCGTCAATATTATCATCCTCCTTTGGTTTTGCTTTTGGTGCGAGTTGTTTTTTATGGTCGTACTCTTGCCGTGTTGAAAAAGACGCTTCCAAATAAAAATCAAACTCCCCCTCGCAGTATTTAGACATGAGAAACATCCACTCGTTGATCAAAAATCCGTTGACATCCATGTCCAACCCCGACGGGCACTTGAATCGGGTCCCACCATGAGCTTCCCCCAACAAAATAATGTTTTTATTCTTGTAGGAAAAGGTTTGTAAAGAAACCGGGCCCATGAGATAATAGCGCCATGATAATGGACGTGTCCGCCAATACTTTTTTTTTTGTTCCCAAATCGTCGCGGCATCCTGGAAAATTTTTGCGGCCGATTGGATTGATTTTACGTAACCCAGTTTGTCTCCGAATCGACGATCCAAAAGTTGGAGGTAGCCTTCCTTGTAGGCTTTTTGTAGGTAACGAGAAAAACGATTCCGCCATAGAATATTTTCTGGCGGAAGGGATTCCAAGATTTTCTGGTATTTTTGATAGGTCCAGGTGGTCGTGGAGGTAGGTGTTGGAAAATAGGATTCCAGGAACTGGGGAAGAAAACTATCCATGGTTTTAATGTTTGGAACAGTACTGATAAATTTTTGGGGACCAACACAGGCGTGGGTGTTGGGATAAAAATAGGGATTGTCGATACCAAGGATGATTCCTAGCGAGGGTACCCAGTGCCAAGAAAATAAATACCGAGGTGTTATTTTGCCATGATAGACATAATAAACATCTTTTTCAAGGAGACGTATACAGGGTATAGATGGTGGTGGTACAAGCGCCATTTTATAGGGGTCAAGAGTAAAAAAATTAAAAATTGGATTTTGAAGATCGACCGTTCCAATTTACAATTTTTTTTCCCAAATGTTTGACCGTCATGTCGAGTACAATTCGATTTGGAAACTTGTTTCTAAATAAATCATCACATTGACTACAATTATAGGAATTTGAATATTTATAGTCTTTCGATTGTTTATAGAGTTGAAAATATCCCACAAATAGGTAATGAGACGCGGTTCCATACTTGTGTGGATTGGTATTATTATTAAAATCTTCTAGGGTCCAATAATCTAGCCGCTCCAAGACTCCATAGAGGGTATGTTCTTCCAATGATTTCGGTAATTGTTCCCTAAAATTATCGGGTAGATAAATATCAGAATCCAGTAGTAGAATGTTCGCGTTGGTATAGTTGGCGTCTATAAAATCTTGGGCAAATTTGACCGCACCGCCTTTATTAAATTTCACTCCTCGAGAATAAAATTCGGTGTAAAGTAACAAGTGGATATTGTCTTTGCCTGAATTTTGGATGAGCGAAATGGTCTTTTCATCCTCGGGTGCCGTCACAATGATCCACTTTTTTAAAAATCTTGAATTCTGGTCCAAAATATGTCGTAAAATATCATCATAATGAACGGAAATTGAAATCGCGATTATTTCCATATTTCTATAAATAAGTGATATAATAATGTAGTGATGGAATTTTTCAAAGCGTAATGTGGATTGTAATTTTTATTTTATAAATAAAAATGAGCCAGGAATCGAAAAAAGCCATCTATGGGTAAGGAATTTTATGATTACCAGAAATCTAAAATTAATCAAGCTTATATTGAAGCTTTACAAAGCGAACCGACAATAATCGGTTCGGAAATAATCCAAGTCAGAAAAGGTGGTGATGTAAAATTTCAGGGTACTTGGATCCATAAATTATTAGTTATTGATATTTGTCGTTGGGGGTGTCCTGCGTTTGCCGTACAGATTACCAAATGGATTGATGAACTATTATTAACAGGATCCGTTCAGCTCAAAAGACCCGTCAAATTTTTAATCCAACTCCAGCAAATTGATATTGAAGCCGAAGAAATGGAACGATTACCTATCGGATTTTCAAGTAATTACCAAGCTGCTGCTGGAGGATTATCATCATCATCATCATCATCATCATCATCTGACACCATATTGAAATAATGAATAGTAATCATACCAGATGATCTATAAATTGTAGCAGGACCTTGAAATTTACTGTCCACCATGGTTCCTTCAGTTCGTCCCCAATCAGTATACATGATGGCAGGACCTTGAAATTTACCGTCCACCATGGTTCCTTCAGTTCGTGCGCCACTAGTATAATACATGATGACAGGACCTTGAAATTTACCGTTCACCATGGTTCCTTCAATTCGACGACCGTTATCGAAATACATGATGGCAGAACCTTGAAACTCGTCATTGACCTTGATTCCTTCGATCCGAATACCTTCCTCGGACATGATAATTAAAAATCTGATAATAAAAAGTTAATGTTAGTTAATAATAAAAGTTTTTGGAATTATTGCGTCAAAAATCTAAAAAAAAATAAATCCAGTAATCATTTTTTTCGTATTTTTACTATAAATTTTGTAAAAAATCAATTTTTGGTAAAAATTTCTTTCCAATTTAAATAAGAAGTCTTCCAATCGTCCGGAACTTGAAGACGGTTGAACTAAAAATTGAATAAATTATAAAGTAATTTTCCCGGCTTTTAATTAATCTTAACTATGTCTTTGATTGACACTGGTATCATTAAAAATATGGTCCGACAGGACAATCCTACTCCTTATGAGCTTGAAAAGGCTTTTCAGCAGCGTATTAAAAGACACATGAAAAAGCACCATGATTATTTTAGTTTAAAACAAATCGAAAGAACAAGTACCCAATTTTTGTTTGAGATTCATGACACTCAGGGTCGATGGATTCATAAATATAGAATGGTTTTACAAAATCCAAATTATCATTATAAAAATCATTTGGGAATGATCGTTCAAATGTGTGGTACGCCTTTTGAACTATTTATGGAGGAAAACTAACCATTTTGACAAGGACTATTTTGGGGTTTGATTAATTTTAGTTAAAGGTAGTTTAATTTTATTTTATTGAAAAAATAAAATCCAATATAGAGTATATACTGAGATTAGAGTACGGGGAACCCCAGAGCACCGCCCGAAATTCTGATAATATTATTGTTCACGGCAGTCACAATGAACTGGTAAGTCTGAGCGCGCACAAACACGGGGAGCTGGGAAGCGCTGCTGCCACCAAGAGCCTCGAAGGTAATGTTCTTGGGCTCGGCGGCGATACGGGCTTCGACGGACGCGGTAGGGATGATGGAAACGTTGGTGAGTTTTCCGTAGTTGGTAGACCCAAGAGGATCTAAGCAGATGAAATCAAGGGAGTAGGAGTACATGTGGTAACCAGCCACGACGGGGATGACAGGGGCGGCAAACCAGGGCTCGACAAGGGAGAAGTAGTCGGATCCCATCTGGGCGAGACGCTGGGTGTTCTCGTAGATGAGGGAGGTCTCGGAGATGGGGTCCGAGCCGGGGAAGTGCTGGTCGATGAGGAGGGTGTCCTCGTAGTCAGCCTTGCCGATACACTGGGTCTCGCGGGTGGTGTAGTTAGACCAGTAGGAAGGCACGGTGGTGTTACGCACGGAGAAGAAGAGAACCTTGATGGCGTGGGAGAAACGAATGTCGTAGGACTGGTTGGGGTTCTGGAAAGGGTTGAAGGACTGGATGGGGGCAGTCTGGACCTGCTCGATGAGAATATCACGAGGGGCACAGGCCATGCGCTTACGCTCGTCGTTGGAGACAATGGCGTAGTTGGCCCACACCTGGACGGAGGAAAGCTCGGGGAGGGTGGTGCCAAAGTCGGCGAGGACGGGGACACGGGAGAGGACCACGGTCTCGTTGGTGTCGAGGAAGGTGATGTAGTCCCACGAGACGAGGAGCTCGTAGTAGTTGCGGATGCTGAACTGGATCCTCATGTCGTTGTAAGGAAGGGCGGCGGTAGGGAGAGCCACACCCGAGTCGCGGGCGTAGAAGAAAGGGAGGGGAAGGTTCAGCACCTTCTGGGGGAGGGCCTTGCGGGGAGTGATGAGGTCATCAGTCATACCAATCATGTTGAGGTAACCAATCTGCTTTCCAGAAGGAGTGGTGAACGCAGCCCAGAAATCGAGCTGGTAGTTATCGAAGCGGGCAGCCACGAGATCGTTGAAAGTAATGGCGGCCTCACGGATAAGGTTGTGCATGAGATTGGGAGTCCAGGACACGTAGGTATCGATGGTGACATCGCGGCCATCCTTCTTGGAGCCGTAAGCGGGAATGGTGGCAACAGGGGGGAGGATGAGGCGCATCCAAGTGTAGAGAAGGTAATCACCCGCACGGGAGATGGACACAGACCACTCTTGAGAGAAGCCGGGGGTACCACTGGCCCTGGAAAGAACCACGGGCACCTGCGTGAACCATGTAGATTTGCGAGTCTGCCTCACAAAGTAAGCGGTGGCGTCGTTACCTCCGTACATGTATTTCTCAAGCTCATCGTAAGTAGCCAAATCTATGAAACCACTTGTTAAATTCGAAGTTACGATTGACATTTTATTTTTTGTTTATATGATCCAAGAAAAAAAAAATTTAATATTTTTTTTTTCTTTTTTCTGTTAAATAAAAATAGTTTTAAATCAAAACCATGTCGAAAAAAAGGGTTTTTATTTAAGACTTTTTATCTTTTTACAAGCATATTAGATAGCGACCAAGCTGGTTATATTTTCTTCCTTGCTATACTGATAGATTTCATAATCGTCATCATAGTATAATTGAATCAATTTCACCATAAAAGTATCATATTCTTTCACCAATTCTGACTTTATGACCTCGACTAACAAATCTAATCGATCCTTCAATAGAGTGTTTAGTTGTTTTCCTTTGTTCCTAATAATATCAGGATTAAATCTTATAATAACCAAAGGTTTTCCTCCAATACCATTTACAATTTCATTGATCCGACTACACTCGCAAGAATCATTATAATTCCTGTGTTGGTGTTCGTCGATTTCAACGATAATACAATGAGTTGGTAATTCAAAATAAATATCGGGTGTTTTTTTAGTACATCCTTGAAGCATTTTGTTGGAATTATATTCAAACTTTGTATCGATTGCCTTTCTTAAAAATCTTACAATGGACCATTCTTTCTTGTTTTTAATCTTTCGACATTCAGCACACACGTGATTAGAATTTTCTTTAATATCACAATATTTACAAAGTCTTTTTATGATGGTTTCGTATTTTTGATCGGGACAATGTTTCAAGCAATATTTTTCATTACCAATCATAATTTCGTGTTCATTCTCACATTCTATTCTTTCGCACATGTAATTACCATTTTTTGATATTTTTAATATATAAACAACCATACAAAAAAGCAGTAATTATTCAATTTTTATAATTCTTGGGTCTAACCATCAAACCTTTTCTTTCTTTTTCAATAATTCGAGAATCTGATAGCCCACTTTTATATCTCTATCGGTATCGCATTGCCGTAGAGAATTTCCTTGATAGTGATACCGAATTTCTTCCTTGGCAAATGAAAATACTTGCGGCGTCGTGGTATTTCGCAACACTCGTAAAAAATTTCGATAGAGTTGAATGGCCTTGTTGGACATTTTATTATTGTGAAATTTTCTATCAAATTTTAAAAATATTCGCAATAATAGATATGAGTTGTTGTAATCCCATTCAATTACTAAATTGTCCCCAATTTAGTACTATCAAGGCTTTACTAGATCAATTCGGCCTTACGAGTGCTGTTTTGTCTTTAAAAAATGGTACTGTTTACCTCCCTACCAACTGTGCTTTTTCAAAAATTCAAAATGTCATTGCCAAACTGACCTCTGATCAAATTAAACAAATTTTGCTCTACCACGTTTCCCCTCAACAAATCCAAGGATCTGGAAACACCGTGTTGTGTACTCTCAATGGTAACCCTCTTTTGGCCAGTTCAGGGTCTGTCAATAATATTCCCCTTTTGACTTCCTGTACTACCCTTGTCAATAATACCACTTTCAATACAATCAACACTGTGTTGATTCCTTATGATACCAACAAGTGCTCCATGTAAAGAGAGAAGTGCCTCCTCCGTCCTCTGGCAGCAAAAATAGTCGTAGAAATTTATCTACTATTATTTTTGCGCAGCGCTAACAAAATACGTTGTATCCAAAATCTTGCTTCCATGTGACAACTCAAGTTTCAGAAAAATAGTCTGAATGTTTTCATATCGATTGGTAAATTTGGAACGTGGAATCTGGACCTTATTTTCTTGTTCCAAAAGGGCGAAATAATAGTGGTGATTCCCAGTGCCCTGGGGTGGGTGCGGACCATCATAAGGAAAAATGACCATCCCGTCATGGGCAGAAAAGTTGACCACGAGCCAGTGTATCCGGGTTCCTCTTACCGCGTCTGGATCCACCATTACCACTGTATACAACTTTTGCGGGTTTCCCATAAACACAATGGTGGGGACAGCAGAACTATCCTTGGGAGAGATATAAACACCGTCGCGGACCACCTTTTTATTTGGATATTCAATCTCCATTTTATTTTAGATCGTTATAAAAAATCAACGTTTTTATAAAACCAATCATGATTACAAAAATACTGGACCTCCCCGGACTCCAAGATCCTCAAGGTCTTCTCCAACAATTTTATACAAAAAAATCAACCTGTATGGAAAACTATGATTCCATCCAAAAACTATCGGTCGAACGAAAAGAGAATGGGGTGATTTATTCTTCCTACTTGTACCATTATAAACAGGGTAATCTCATTTGGCTAAAATATCTCATGAAGGAGTCTTTTTTAGAACAGGTACTCTGTTTTATCAATAATTCCATAATTAATCTTCCCGAGCACCGAATCGATTTTACGCTTCATGATGAAGACCAAGATATTTATCTCATTTGTGGTTCGATCGATCTTGAACTCAGCTCGAAAGGCTACCATTGCTACATTGAAATCGACAGATTTGATATTTATTTGGCGTCCTGGTTACCCAATTGGGTTAAGGATCGAATTAGCGAACACATCCTCTACAGGATCGAGAAGGACATTATGTTTTTCTATCAGGAAATAATGAATCTAGATTTATAATTTTCCAGGAAAGAGTTTGGCGAGTCCTCCCGTCACCGATAGATAGTCTTTCTGCATACTATGATAGTCACCCTCACCCCATCCAGATTCGGTATAATCAAAAATATAGTGAGTATTTCCCACCGCCTTGTACATTTTCAAAAAATCCGGGCATAGAGCGGTTGCGTTCTTGTCCACAATATTGGCGGGACATGAAGGAATCTTGGCGACAATGTCTCTAGAATTCGCAATCCTATAACAGTGAGGTACAAGTTTATTATAATCGTCCACAAAGGTTTGATTGCCTACCATGGGTGACGCAAAAGTGTATACCGAGTGGATGATGGAGGCCCCAAACGCCTTGGCCAAGTGGTATGAACACAGAGTCGCCATTGAGCCGCCTAGACTGTGACCCGTGACGATAAAAGATTGGACTCCTTTTTGTTGGAGAGCCTTGACGCCATTATAAATATTTTGGGCCAAACTTGGAGCCCTCGACGTTTTGTTGATACACTTGTCACAACTTCCACGAGCACAATTCAGAGGTTTACACTCGACGTCCAAAATGGAAAACTTTCTAGGTTTTTGAACGATACAGTTATCAAAACTCTTGTCCTGAAACGCGGCGCCGCAAGGACCTTCACATAAACATCCATTCTTAGTCCGCACGCCTTGGATACGACAATAGAGATCCAACCATCCCTTGGCTACCACAGTGTTAGTTCTAAAATTACCGGGGATGGTACCTGGAAGCCCCGATATTTCTCCTACCTGTTTTCCATCGGGATGGAACTTTGATAAATCTATGGTTTCAAAGGCAGAGTTAAGATTGGTCAACCACTCGGGTGTGTTTTGGGTACCTCGAAACGCAATCACACCTATCGAGGTACCTTGAATTTTGCCCATGATCGCGGCGATACTCTGAGTACCCATGTCACTGGTCCCAGTAAGGGGATTTTTAAAAACAAAATCGAGATCGGTGAGGATGGTCGTCTCCACCAGTCCAAAGGTTTTTTGGAGTTCCGCTGCGATATTGGGTGTTTTCACAAGACTTGAAAGAGATTTTGCGTATAAATCATAAACGTAGGAAATCAGCTCCCCCAACGACACATAGTTGGTTTTATTAAAGGATACGGAGGAATCCCATTGAGGTGTCGATGTAAAACTCGAGCGGTTCTTGGATAGAAAAACAAGCAAGAGTATCAAAACAAGAATAACCAAGACTAGAAATAGAATCGCAAACAGGAGGAGGTTCATTTTTTTTATTGATATTGAAAAAATGATTTTTTTCCGTATAAAAAATTAAGAAACAATTAATGAAATGTAACGTATTTTTTTGGTGTTTATTTTAAATTAAAAAGATTATCTAGCATGTAAATATATAATGAGTGTTTATAAAGCAATTTCTCCATACGGAGAATCAGAAATCACAGTATTTCAGGATCAATCTATTAAAGGTTTTATCAAGTTTAATAATCTTGATAAAGTTTCCGCCGTTCATATTCATTCTTCTGAAGGAAATAATCCCATCCTTGTATGGTTGGCTACATCAAATGAATGGGAAAATGGTGTAGCTCAAGGTACTCCTGGGGCTAATTCACCATGTTGTATACCGGGTAAACTGGGATGTACATTAAACGCGCCTCCTGGGACTCCATTGACGAATTGCTACAGTAATAAAACTTTTCTATTTCAATGTAATCCACCAAATCAATGTGTAGGTGGAACTTGTCCATGGATTTCAGATGGTTTGTTATTAAATTTTCACGGATATAATTTTCAACAAGTTGTGAATGGATGTTTGACTTTGGGAACACCTGGAGCCGATATGATTTCAAGTGTTCCCTATACTTTAGTTTCCACCGACTGAATAAAAAAATGATTTCAACCTTTTTATTTTTTATAAATAATAATGAAATATCTTCCACGAGATTTATGGATTCTAATCTACGAGTTCGATCCTACATTTCTGGAATACATGAGAAAATTTGTATTAATTTATATTCATCAACATATCGCGTTTTCTCATGTCACCGAAAAAAGATTCATGATTTTGGATGACCGACACGTGTTGGTGACCAACCATTTAGAAACCCCAAGCTACATTTCAGTTAATAATTTTCCGAATCAAAAGGCCGCAGAAAAATTCATCGATACCCACAAGGAAAACTGTATACAAATTCTTCTTACGCGTCGACAAGTAGATTTTATCCGTACCTACGATTTTGCGAGCTCGGTAGAGGACTCGATTGACTCCTCATGATAGGTTGCGCGCATCTACAAAGAAAAAGTCGATACCCATTTTCCATCCACCTCACATTCACATTCACGCCATCCATTCGCAGTATTGGTTTTGCGTTCGGGTTTTTCCACAAGATTATGCGCTTTTGCCAAACCACTTAGCGAATCGTACATGTTTCCTTGACAGTGTATTTTATGGACCGTAGAATCATAGTAGCCCGTCCAAATTTTATTGATTCCAATCCTGTGCCGAATACGTTGACCGTTTTGGAAACATTTTGTCATATCTCTACATCCTCGAGCTTCCTTTTGAGGGTCGTTGTTGTCAGTGTCGTCATCGTCATCCGAGTCTTCCATTGCCTCCTTTGGATCCCACATCCCACCGTCCATGAGGTCGAAAAAGGCGGATACTTCTTCCGTAGAAACCTTGAAGAATTCTCGACGAGGATGAATGCGGTCCGCGTATTGCTCCAAAAGTTTGTGTAGTGTTTTCTCTTTATTTCTTGCGTTGGAGACCTTTTTGGCAAATTCAATCTTATAGGGCGTTGGCGGTTTAAAAGTGTCCGACGCATTTGCATCCTTGAGCCGCTCTTCGGGTGATCTTTGGGTAAATCCAATCTTGAAAAGTCCAGGCATCGACACGTTGGACATGCAGTAAAGGAATCCTTCGTCCATCCTGGTTTAATAGCTTTAATGGAGTTTTGGGAAATAATATATAAAATTAGTTTTTTATATTCCAAAATGGTTCTCTACATTTTTTCTAATAAATAAGTTTACATTTCAGTTTTGACCCTTTTTTTTTTGTATCGACACGAAAAAAATGATTCCTGAATAAAATTTCATCTTTTGATCAAAAATGGAGCTCCGCGATTTGGACTATATCCAGTTTGGGATTTATTCTTCGGAAGAAATCATTAAAAATTCGGTATGCGAAATTCATAATGTAAAACTGACTGGAGCCAATTCTGTATACGATGAACGAATGGGAATCATGGAACCCAATAAAAAATGTGTCACCTGTGGCCAAAACGATAAAAAATGTATCGGTCACTTTGGTCACATTAATCTTAACATTGACGTTCTTCATCCACTCTTTAACAAACTCACCATGTTGATACTTAAATGTATTTGTTACAAGTGTTCAAGGATACTTCTTTCCAAGGAACAACTCGAGCTCAATAATCTGTTGAAATATCAGAAACAGACAAGATTCAACAAGATTATTGAAAAAATGGACAAGATTGATTATTGTACCCACTGTGAAACCATACAACCACGATATATATTTTGTACGCAAGATAAACACTTTTATATGATTTTCAAGATGGATGGAGAAAATATCCGTATGCAAATGTTTGAGAGCGAGATCCGCAAGATTTTTGAAAACGTGATTCGCGATGATATTTATCTTTTGGGTTTTGACCCAAGCCATTTTCATCCCAAGAATCTAGTCCTCTCTGTTTTACCTGTGATTCCACCGGTAGCAAGACCTTTTATTATCGCTGAAAATATGACTTGTGATGATGATCTTACCATTCAATATCAAGAAATTGTCAAGGCGAATTTTCATATTGGAGATCCAAATACCAATGATGGCAAGAGGACTAAATTTACCCACGCCCTTAAATTTCGAATCAAGAGTCTCTTTGATAATTCTGGGGATCGTCAACGTGTCAGTAATGGTCGTCCTCTCAAAGGAATCAAAAAGAGATTGACGGGGAAAGAAGGACTTATTCGAAACAATCTCATGGGAAAACGAGTGGATAAATCAGCAAGGACAGTGATTGGTCCCGATCCAACCCTTGATGTGGACGAAATTGCCATCCCACGAGAAATCGCGGATATTTTATGTTATCCTATTCGAGTCAATGATATTAACAAGTCGCATCTCGAGTCCTTGATACGCGATGGAAAAGTAAATTTCGTCCTGAAAGATGAAGGTAACATAAGGATTAATTTAAAATACGCTACCATGAGACATGGAACCAAACTCAACTATGGGGATGTGATTGTGAATGATGGTAAAATTCGAACGATTAAAAAAGAATCGGATATTTTTTCGTTCAAAAAGGGAGATATTCTCTATCGTCATGGGGTAAGGATTGACAACGCCCAAGAAAATAGTTACAAAAACTATGAACTCCAAATTGGAGACGTCGTAGAAAGAAAACTAAAAGACGGTGATATTCTTCTATTGAATCGTCAGCCAACACTTCATAGGGGTTCTATGATTGCTCAAAAGGTGAAAATACGTCCCGGAAAAACCATTCGACTCAATCTAGCCATTACCAAAAGTTTCAACGCAGATTTTGATGGAGATGAGATGAATCTTCATTGTCCCGCAACTCCAGAAACAGAGGCCGAGCTCAGGATTCTATCGAGTCTTTCTCAAAATATTATGAGTTATCAGTCTAGCAAAGCAAATATTGTGATTGTTCAGGATTCTCTCTTGGGAGCCTTTATGATGACGATTAAAAGAACAAAACCTATTCCTAGAGAAACCTTTTTTCAGATTGCCTATTCTCTTAATCAAAACACAATAAAAAAAATACCTTCCAAGGTGCGACTCTACCGAAAAAAGAAGAAAATTACCGACCCTAACTACTATGACGGAAAAATGTTGTTTAGTCTCCTCTTGCCTAATGATTTTTTCCTTCAAGATCAAAATAAGATTGATGTGGAAGAACCCCTCATGATTATTGAAGAAGGAATATTAATACAAGGAGCCATTGGTAAATCCAATCTGTCGGGAGGTAGCAAATCTCTTATTAGTCTTTTTTATCATGAATATGGTGAAGAACGAAGCATGAGATTCTTGAACGAGGTTCAATTTCTAACCAATCACTTTCTCATGTATCATGGTTTTAGTATAGGTATTGACGACTGCAAGGTTACCAAAAAAGACGAGATTCAAAAAAACATTTCCAAAGCGTTTCTAAAAGCTAAATCGATTGAGGAACATACTGAGGATGAGAAAATTCGTGAAATGTATATTCTATACGCTCTATCAGGCGCACGTGATACAGGGATGGCTATTGCTAAAAATGCGCTCCCCAGCACCAATAATTTCTTGGCTACCGTCATTTCGGGTGCCAAAGGAGACTATTTTAATATCGCTCAGATTACGGGTCTGCTTGGACAACAGAATCTTAATGGAGAACGAATTCCCTCTTTGCTTTCTAATTTTTCAAGAACCCTTCCCCATTTTCCGATCAATAAAGATGACTATACCGAGGATATGAAATTTGAATCCTCTGGTTTTATTCGTTCCTCTTTCATTCATGGCTTGAATCCCAGGGAATATTTTTTTCACTCCATGACGGGTCGAGAGGGTATTACCGATACCGCGATGAAATCGGTCACCTGGGAAACGACAATATTTTTATTCGAGAACGGTCGTCTTTGTTATACGGAGATTGGTCGATGGATTGATAATAAGCTGGACACAGATGGTCAAAACGTGGAACATTATAAAGAGAGATCTATGGAATTGTTAAAAACAGCCAATATTTTTATCCCCACCATGGATCAATACGGTCAACTTTCTTGGGGAGAGATCACAGCTGTCACCCGTCACGACCCTGGTCAAACCTTGTATAAAATCAAGACACGTTCAGGAAGACAAGTCACCGTCACCGAGAGTAAATCTCTATTGGTTTGGGACGCAGAAGCGCAAGAGTTTGTAGAAATCTCGACGCCCGATCTTCGTATTGGTGATTTTGTACCCGTGAATCTATTGCTTCCCGATTCTCCTTTTCCTTCTCTACATCCCGTTTGTGTGGAAACGGAAATTGACCTGGAAAAAAAAGGACTATTAGATGGTCAGCATTGCTTCCAAAATGGTCTTCCAATAAGTATTGAAATCATGACTTGTTCTCTTGATTATATAAAGGGATTTCTACGTGGAATACAAATGGATTCAGAGGACATGTTTGTATTTTCTACCCTTAAAACGCTCGAGATTGTTGTATTCTTGTGTTCGAGAGTGGGCTGGGTTGTGGATATAGATGTTGAAACATTATCTTGTCGATGGAGAGAAACGCCCAACACGACAATTCAAAAGGATGTGTATTTGGACCAAGTTATCGAAATCATCCTCGTGGATACCACCGATCATCCCAAGGTTTATGATCTAACGATTCCCTCGACACTTAATTTTGGACTAGCAAATGGTCTCCAAGTTCGTGATACCGCGACTTCTGGATACATTCAACGACGAATGATCAAGATTGCGGAGGATATTCAGGTTAAATATGATGGTACTGTACGAAATTCAGCGAATAATATTATTCAATTGGCGTATGGTGAAAATTTTATGAATCCAACCCACACTATTTTTAAAAATCAAACTCCACTACCCTGCGATGTGGGGAGAATCATCCAAAAGATTAATCATCGTTTTGAGGGTAAGAGCTAAATTACCCATTTGGAAACTTGTTGGTGTTTAATATTTTTTCTACATTATATTCAGGATCCAAAAGAATCGTCGCCTGTTTTTGGACGAGTTCCATTCTTTCTACAATTTCTATATCGTACTCTATCCACTGAACTGTTCTTTTATCCACAGGTACAGAATCCAAGACATGCCGAGACGCATAAAGTACTGCGATAATTTGATTAGGAAGCCATGTTGTGATAGGAGTTCCTCCCGTCGCGATAGGATACTTTGTATTGGCCATTATATATTTTTGTACGAATTGCCAGTGACCATTCCTAAAAAAATAAATTTCTCGATAGATGGAAAACAAAACAGGCCAACAGTCGTCATGAGAAAGTATCCAAGGAATAATGTTCTTGGTGTGATCACTCACCCACTCCAAAAGATCTCGAAAGGGTTTGGGACGATATTGTCTCATATCAAAAAGATAGCGTGTTAAATCATTGTTGGGATAAAAATCCAATACCCGAAAAAAATTATCCAAAAATGGAATAATAGTATCTTGACTACCGCTCTGACCGCGATAAAATCGAGGTTTAGTTTCAGGTTCATAAATCACACCCTCTGGGAAAAGCTGTTTATTGCCTTGTATTCCCATGATAAATACCCTGAAATCATTATAGTGTTCCCATCGACTTGCCGTCCACATTTTTTTACGACTCTCATTCATACACTTGAGAACACTATCCACAAAATCAAGAGCAGGTCTTGGATTCCTTACTCCCCAAGCGTCCAATACCTGATTACAGGATTCAATCAATTGCGGAGTATGTTGATTAATGTCGACGTGTACCATTATGAATCCAGTTTCATCCGAGGTACCAATAAATCGATTCGCCATTCTTAGATTAGTATAGTCTAGTCCACCCGATGGGTCAATACGTACATAATTACCTAGAGAATAACCAAAAGAATATTCCAGCCAGGGAAAAACATGTAACCGATCCGCAAGATACAGAAGGGGTTCTGCGAGTTGTTTTGGAAGAGATGGATGTGCTCGACCATATTGCTTATTTTCATTATCTACATTTTTCAATACATAATGAATGTGAGATGGAAAAAGTAGGTAAGCACTGCTTAAAAAACAGTAGGATCGATAAAGCGCCGCGATTAGAAAAATATCATTTTCTTGTTGAATCTTTTCTAAAAAATTCCCAAGATTTTCAATGCCTTGTTCCAATTGTTCTTGTTGGAGATGACGAATCCAATACGGGAGTGTATCTAAAAGATTTTGGATAGAATCATAGATAGAAGAAAGTCGTTCAAGTGGATTATGGATAGGTAAAAACCCATTTTTAGAATTAATTTTAAAAAAACCGTCTGTAAATTCAGGAATCATTTTTTTGTATAGAATTTTTAATTGTTAAATAATCTTGAATTTTTTTTGACCAAGTCAAAAAAAAAAAATTCTAGCGGATAAATAAAAATGGAAAATAAGAATATACTTCAAAAACAATTCATTAAAAAAAGTTTTCAGGGAGCCGTCATCATGGGAAAAACATACGCTATTATAGGTTCCACTATTGGAATTGCTCTGGGTCTTTTTTTTATAATAATTGGATCCATATTCCATTCTAATAAACATAATACCAAAATACAAAGTGTAATTCTAGAATCAAAGTGTTCGGAAGAAATTTCATCTTTTCAATTTAATTGTGAATTTACGATTCGTTATAGTTTCAACGATAAAGAATATACAAAAAAAATAACCGATTATAATTCCTATTCCAACATAAATGTTGGTGATCGACTAGAAATTTATATAGACCCACAAGATCCTTCTGATCTAGTTTTACAAAAATCACCAGAATGGCTTAATATCTTACTAATTATTGTTGGTTGTTTTTTTGTACTCTTTTCCTTGGTCTATGTATATTTTATCGTAAAATACAAGGGATTGGCGGCCCTTTCTGGAATTAAAAAGGTTGTCTTTGAGGGTTAAATCCGAATAATCTTTGATTTATGGGACGAACTTCCGACCTGATAGTCTTTTATTTCATTGGTTTTATCATTAATTATTCTAATAGATAAATTTATTTCCCAATTTTGCCCATCTTCTCTTGTGATTTTGAAATCATTTCCAATTTTCTCAATACGGAACCGATACTTTACAGGTAGATTATATTGTTTTTTTTCGATCCAGAATTGCCCGCCTCTTGTTCGATGGCTTGTATTTCTACTATGTTTAATTTCTTCTGTCCAAGAAAGCCACTCTGGTTTAGTCAAAGCAATGTAATCATTATTAAAATGCTGATAA
>Ga0209651_1000359_pt1 | contig 16578 bp, 18 predicted proteins | sample LauGreFBDMM110SN_2_FD_188216 | JGI IMG/M metagenome (GOLD analysis project Ga0209651, IMG submission 188216) | Freshwater lake microbial communities from Lake Michigan, USA - Fa13.BD.MM110.SN (SPAdes) (version 2) | ecosystem: Environmental > Aquatic > Freshwater > Lake | place: Lake Michigan... | reverse complement strand
GTATTCTTAATTGGATATAAAAAAGGTTTCAAGATAAATATTGGATAATTGGAAACAATTTCATTCATTTTATATTCTGCTTCCTGCATCAGAGAATGAAGACACGCATCTCTCAAAATAGTATGACCCTCATGATGATGATGATACCATATTAAACTATATCCCAAATAAAGATTGGATAAAATATCCGCCATATTCCCTGAAATCATTTGCTTTTGTTTAATTTTGCCCCCCATGAGAGCAATAAAATTGGCAAGTATACTGAATTTGAGGGTCGCTCGTTCTAATCTAGATTTAGGATCCTCTTGAGTCTGGAACGACGGTAGAGGATTCAATAAATGAGTGTAATTTTGTAGTATATTTTTTACCATCTTGTTAAAATTGCGTTTAAATTCTAATTGGTCATTGTCCTGTATATTTTGAAAAATGGGAAAAATATAGGGATGACTTTTATTCAATCCTTGTCCAAATATAATCAATCCTCTCGTCAAGGTATTCGAGCCTTCCACCGTGATTCCTACCGGAGACGCGTTGTAAAATTTTGTAAAAAAATTATTTTCTCCCAAACATATTCCACTTCCTGAATAAATATCCATCCCGTGATTCAAAATATTCCTTGCTCTTTCGGTTGTTTGTTGTTTCATAATGGCGGTGATGACAGAGGGTGTAGAACCGCTATCCAAAATATGATTGGTTAATTTTACAGAAGTGTGGATGATCCAGGTGTTCAAGTACATGTCTATAAATTTTTCTCTTACTGCTTCCATATCCCCAATATTCATATTAAACTGTTTTCTGCTTTGAATGTAATATTGAATCGCTTGTGTAATAAATTTAGAGGAACCGTTTGCGGTGGCGGGTAGACTAACACCTCTTCCTACCGCCAAACACTCCATGAGCATTTTCCATCCTTGCCCGATTTTTTCTCTACCCCCTATTACTTGCTCTGGGTCTATAAAAATGGTTCCTTTTATTGTACCGTTGGGAAATCCCGCGTTATTGGGGTTGTGGTAGGTTTGTAAAAGCAGACCAGTCTGAGAATTTTCTACCAGCGCGAGAGTAATTCCATTTTTTCCCAATAAATTTTGGGGATCGTTTAATTTGAACGCGATGCCAATCAAGTTGGATATGGGAGCCAAGGTAATGTAGCGTTTATTAAGTGTGATTTTTATTTTTATTTCGTTATTCACCATTTCCACGATTCCCTCGTCGATTTCACCAACCGCGTCGCTGCCATTATTAGGACCCGTAAGTCCAAAACAGGGTATAAATTCACCACTAGACAGCTTGGGTAAAAAGTATTGTTTCTGAGATTCTGTTCCATAATGTTGTAACAATTCAGCAGGACCCAACGAATTAGGAACCATGGTCGCTACCCCCAACGAGGGATTATAGGAAGAAATTTTGGATAAAAGCTGAGATTGTAATTCAATCGGCATACGATTTCCACCATAATGTTGATCAATAATCAAACTTAAAAATCCACGTTTTCCGAGTTCCTTCATAATGGTATGGGAATTTTTATTCGGATAGATGTTTTGATCCCCTGTCATTTCTAAAAGAGAATGTACATTATCCTTTGTTTTTTGGGATAATTCATGTTTTTGAATCGGTGAAAATAATGTTTTATAATCCATCTTTCCTTGAAATATATATCTATCGATACTTGTACCACCTGATTTGAGTGCGATGATTTCGGTTTCTGAAATCCTTGGTATAATTTTTTTGACGTGATTGAATATTCGCTTGTACATTTTTGTAAATAACCTTTTAAAAATAAAAATTATTGCTTTTTTATTTTCAATGTAGGAAAAATAAAAAAAATTCAACGCGGAGACGGGATGGTAGGACACATCTTGATCTGGAAAGGGAAAGAAATCAGACAACAGAAAAGCAAGACCAAACACGAAATAAACCATCCCAAGGAACGTGATCCCAACGCCATTAGTAGGACAAAAAACGCCCCGATAAAGAAAAACATTGGGACCGGACCCAATTTAGGATTTCGCCAATCGTCGTTCCCACAAAATTGGTCATTCATAAGGAACCATAGACAATCTTCCAAAAGAAGGATGAGTACATAAAACGAGAGGATAAAACACTCGGCGGATAGACTCCATGGTGCAAACACAAAAGGGAGGTGGGCAAGCAAGAGTATAAAAACCCATAAGGAGAGATGGTATCCTGTAAACTGAAACCCTTTTACATTTTTCCTCCAGGTGGGAAGATTTCTAGCCCAACCCTGGGTACCTTCCACCTGAATTTCCAGATAGGCAAGGAAAAAAGAAACAATTAGGGCAAGAAAAAACGCATAAATCGTTCTGGAAACTGTTAAAAAATTCATATCCAGGTAGCTTTTTAATAAAAAAAAAATTAGATTATTTGTAACGCGAATCGCGAATCACGTGTTGGAACCTGGTAGGCACACAAGGCCTGTAGTCTACCAACTTGTTTCTTTCGACTTCCCAGCTGGAAGCGGAATATACAAAACCGGAGATTATAGAGGCAATGAAGCAAAAAATAGTATCTAAAAAACTTGCTGTACAAGTGTTCATAGTCACGGATTTTATGAATATTATTATCAAGCGTAAAAAGCGCCCCCTGGGAATTTTTTAAACAGATCTCACAGAGGTATTTATTGGTATCTAAATCGGACGGACACGAAATAAAAAAACCATCCTTGCGTTGAGCATTCCATCGAATCAAGATGGCTATAAAATGACTAAACCCACTTTCTATACACACGGGATGATTTTTGAAATCTTTTTGAATAGCCGCGTAGATGGAGTGGATCCGGGTATTGTTGGTCTCCATTTTTTTAAAGGAATGTTATTTTTTAGATCGGACGCAAATTATAGCATCTTAGGTCTGCAATTCCGATTGGACGAATATACCTCCATGATATTCAGATTTGGGGACTCGGAAAGAATCCATCGGGATGAAATCTCGTAATACTTTGTTTTCTTCACTCACAAAGGTAATATTGATTCCTCTCCAAAGATCGTAAAGCTCCCCATCCCATGTCCAGGAATTTTCTTTGCGGAGGAGATAATCCCGACCTTCATAATGGACAGTAGCGCTACGAATCGGTACTCGGATATTTCGAAACGTAATCGTCCAATAATAGTGGGTTTTATTGAGGAGATCTACCGCGGTCTGTTGGGCTGGATTTTGTTGATTACAAGAATAAGAGGTGCAGATGAGATATTCGATTTTTTCATGGGGCGTGACCGGACATGGTACTTGAGTCCATGAAAGATGGGTAGGGTTTCCACGTGCGACGGGTTGGAAAGGCGAATAAATGTCAAAATCCAAAAAATCTTGGATACAAATCTCGTCCGGGCATCGATCAAACACCATGGCAAGGAAATCTACGGGCTGTTGGATCGGTCCCCACCACTCGGTGAGATCCTCGTTCCATTCAAAAAAATTCTCCACGCTGGTAACGCGTAAGCACATACCACACAATTCGGCTTCGGAAGCCCTCATATTGAAATCAGAGATCCCAACACCAAATCGGATTCGGCCGTCCATAAACATGGGTACGGACCCAGAGGTCGATCGTGAAACGGTTTCAAAAGACTGCATTTTGCAGTAACCAATCTGTTGACGGAAAGAATTATACGTGGCGTTGGTCATGGCGTGGGATAATGGGACACCAGAGCACAAGAGGAGCACAAAAATACGGATCATAGAAAACATTTTTTTAATTTGGTGATTGTTGTACTTTTAAATTATGTTTTAAATTTTTTGAAACCCCTAATAAAATGACCAAAACACGTTCCAAGACGACAACCTAAACCAAAAAATCCCCTACCAATGTATTGAAAACTCTCAAGACCACGATCGATAGCAAACCACAACAACGCCAGAAACGCTCCGCGGCCCAAAAAATCATGGAACCCCTATTATCGAGCGGTGATTTTAAAATCAAAAAAATCGCGCCCAACGGGGCTTGTCTTTTTGCGTCGCTGGCGTATTTTTTAGCTCTCAAAACTCCAGGGGACCTAAGAAAAGAAGCCGTAAAAATGGTGAGCGACAACTGGGATTTGTTTGCGCACGCGCAGGAGGAAGGCTTTACGAGCAAGGAAGACTATATTGCAAAGATGAGTAAACGAGGAACCTATGGTGATGAACCCGAATTGTTGGTGTTGGCGCAGCGATATAATCTTTGTATCCTCATTGTGAATAGTGATAATCACGGATTGTCCATGGTGAATCCGTCCGGTAAAAAAATGATTTCACTCTATTTATCGGGGCGTGACCAAATTCCTCATTATGATGTTTTGGTTGTTGCCTTGATGAAAAACGTCGCATCATCCAAATCTACATCACCGCCTCCATCATAAAACTGATTCAACGTTAAAAATAATTTATTTTATAAAAACAAATAATGATCAATGCACCGGTTTTGGGAATAATTTTGGTTTTTTGTATTCTCTATGGAGTCGCTCAATGTATAGTATATTGTACCAAAAGATATAGGGATTCTCAAATGTGTTCCAACTCCCAGCCTCAGAATATTTGAGAGAAAATTTTATTTTTATAAAATAAAATGACCTCCAGTCCTATTCCTTCTAATGTGGTGAATAAAAAATTATACGCCTCCATCAAGAACGAAATTCATCAAGATTTGGCAAAAAAAGGTACCCGTTGGGGGATCTACGCGTCCTCGCTCCTGGTCAAGACTTACAAAGCCAGAGGGGGTAAATATACCGATGACGCAGAGTATCGAGCAAAAAAGGAGGGCAAAAAACCTCCACAAGGATTAGATCGATGGTATAAAGAAATTTGGATCAATATATGTGAATCGAATCCTCCCCAAAAAATTGTCAAGTGTGGTCGCGCGCAATTGAAACAAGATTCCAAACAAGACTATCCTGTATGTAGACCCTATAAAAGAGTCACCAAAGAGACTCCGACCACGTATGGAGAAATCGACAAGAAAGAGATTCAAAAAATTTGTCGCACAAAACGAGCCGATCCACTCCTAGTCTTGCCCAAATTTGATCGACAAGGTGGGAAGCGGACCTAGATACGATTTTGAAAGACAAAATTAATTTTTTATTAAATCTTCAATAAAAATGTCTTTTATAGATTCCTATGTTAATGGTTGTATTCCACCCCTGGTGAATACATACGCGTCCACATCCTCCTCCAATTGCTGTGTTCCATCGCTACTCACGTTTACCTATAACTATTATACTTCAAACATAATGGATAATAATCTTGAAAACAATTCCACTTCCCCAAAACCGGGTACAACCGCGACCCGTATTTGTAAATTACAATCTCCTGATTTATTTTTACAAGGTATAGATTTAGTTGGATTTGGTTTAAACAATATAGTGGCGCCTGATCCAACCATAACAACACAGCTTTTTATTTCTAATAATACAATCACCGCGTCCGATAAAAATGGAAATACTTTAGGTACAATAATTTGGGATTTTATATTTGCGAATCCTCTACGAAAAGGTAATGAACCAGAAGTTAAATTCAGACTTCCTCAACTATCGAGCAACATGAGTTCGGCGTGTGGGATTTTTTCATCCTACTCGGGGGGAAGAGTCGTTGTAAATGTTGATAATAACACGTTTGATCGTACCATTCTCGTGTATCGAGGATGATTTAATTCAAGACGAATCAATAAAAGATATTTTTATTATTGTATAAATAAAAAATGTCTTTTATAAATTCTCATGTCAGAGAATAATTCTTATCAACCGATGTTTTCTACCCAAAACAATGAAAAGCTTGTATTTTTTGGTCGATCGATTAGGAATATAAATCTTCTTCTTCTTCTTGTGCGCTCGAAGCTTGATTCGTAACGCTTCCTGTGTTGGAAAATGTAAAGTTGGACAGATTATTGACTCCAATCGTTGCCGCCTGTTGTTGCTTGACCGCAAAGGAAGAATACTGTTGGAGATCTCGATCGCTGACAGATCGTCTAGCGTTTCGAACCGCGTCCTCAAAGTGTTTGGGAAGAATCTCCGTCACGCTCTCCCATTCGGAGGTGACGCCTTCTTCAGTACAAGAATCCGCTAGTTCTCTATTCAACCTTTCCTTCTCAATATCGTCGCGGATCGCGAGTTTGGCGGCCCTCTGACAGATTTCGGTGAGATCCGCACCCGTAAATTTGTCCGTCTTTTCAGCCAAGAATCGTAAATCCACGTCTTTGGACACGGGGGAATTCTTGAGTGTGGCTTTCAAGACCGAAAGTCGTGATTCCAGATCCGGCATCGGGATATAAATCAATTGATCCAAACGTCCTGGGCGCATAAGCGCTGGATCTATAATGTCGGGACGGTTGGTCGCTCCAATAATAAAGACATTTTTTTTCGCGCCGATCCCATCCATCTCCGTGAGCAATTGGTTCATCACACGATCCCCAGCACCGGATGCGTCTCCCATCGAGTTTCCACGCGCTTGGGCGATCGAATCAAGCTCGTCAAAAAACAAGACACAGGGAGCAGCCGCACGTGCCTTTTCAAACACCTCGCGAACATTAGCTTCCGACTCTCCAAACCACATGGTAAGTAATTCGGGACCCTTGACCGAAATAAAATTGGCCTGGCACTCATTCGCCACGGCCTTGGCCATCAAGGTCTTACCACATCCTGGAGGACCATAGAAAAGAACTCCGCGCGAAGGGGACATGCCATATTTCTCAAACTTTTCAGGGTGTTCCACGGGGTATTGGACCAGCTCCTGGAGTTCCTTCTTGACATCCTCCAGACCACCAATATCACTCCATGTCACGGTGGGGACCTCGACCACGGTTTCACGAAGCGAGGAAGGATTCGAGATTCCTAGGGCGTATTTAAAGTGATCCATATTGACAGACATGGAATCAAGGACTTGGGCGTCGATGGTTTCATTTTCCATATCAATCACGTCCATCTTTTCGCGGATACACTGCATGGCGGCTTCCATACAAAGCGCGGCAATATCCGCACCTACAAATCCATGAGTGTTTTTGGCAATGGCCTCGGGTTCGACATCATCGTCCAGTTTCATGTTGCGAGTATGGATACGGAAAACCTCCAAACGACCATTTTCATCCGGGACACCAATATCAATCTCTCGATCAAAGCGTCCAAATCTGCGGAGAGCGGCGTCAATCGAGTTGGGCCGATTGGTGGCACCAATCACGACGACATTGGATCTCTTTTTCATACCATCCATGAGTGTTAGGAGCTGGGCCACGATCCTTTTTTCGACTTCACCATTGGTCTTGTCTCGTTTCGGGGCGATCGAATCAATCTCATCGATAAAAATAATGGCGGGGGCGTTCTTTTCCGCTTCCTCAAACGCGCTTCGGAGGTTGGATTCGGATTCTCCGGCCATCTTGGACATGATCTCGGGGCCATTAATCACAAAGAAAAACGCACCTGTTTCATTAGCAACCGCCTTGGCTAACAAGGTCTTGCCCGATCCTGGAGGACCAAAGAGGAGGACGCCACGAGGAGGTTTCACACCCAAAGTCTTGAATAGAGAGGGATGACGGAGAGGGAGCTCAATCATTTCACGGATCTGGGCCATCTGACGGCGGCACCCTCCAATATCATCGTACCCTACCTCATCGAGACGCTCTTCTTCCTCGCGTTTGATGGGATCGCCTTGACAGAAAATCACCGTCTCGGGGGAAACAATACCATAGGGCTCTGGTTCGGTGTGAACAACCTTGAATTCCACGGGACGCATAGATTGGCGTACAAGAAATAAATCACCCTTGGCAACAGGACGGTAGGCCTCTAAAAAATAGGGTTTAAGATACACCTCAAAGAGATTCCCGCTCAACCCTTCAATGGTATCATCCATAGGCAAGACATGGATTCGCTCTGCGTAGGGAACATCTCCACACGAGGTGACCGTGACCAGATCGCCCAAACGAACACGAAGATTCTTACGAACAACCTTGTTCATACGGACATTGGAATTTTCAGTATTTTCTTCCAAGAGCGCGACACAAACGGTAGATTTGCCTTTCTTTCCCTTAATAAGAACGGTATCACCACGAAATATACCCAACTCCTCCATCTTGGCCTCGCTAAGACCAATCACTGAATTGTCATCATTGAGAGCATCGTCTACGATCAAGCGGTTGGGAGACTTTTTTTTTTCAACAGGTTCTGTCATTATTGATATTGATAATGACAAAAAACAAAATAAAAGAGGATCAATTTTGGAGGATTAAGAAAAAAAATAACGTTATAAAATGGAATTCCAACTGGCCAAACTCCCTGTATTTAGGATACTTTATAATGATGCTGAAAAAGGTACATCATTTGACTTTTTTGAAAAAGAATATAATGACAATCGCCTCCAAAATTATGATCCCCCAGGAAATATTTTGCTCGAGCCTCAGGACATTCAGGAGCTCGTCGAAAAAGCCCGTCACATTATTTCGCAAAAAAAGCCTATATGGAAAGAAAGCGCGCCCGTAGTTCAATTAAATAATGGCTACATGTGTAGACTCCATTTGATGTTTTTATAGCCACATCCACGCAAAATCCAACAAAAAAATGATTTTTAATTTAGGAAAAAATCATTTTAGAAATTAAAAAAACAACTACCATGGAGTGTATTATTTGTCTTGAAACTATTACGCAGCCGTCCGCGTCTACCCCGTGTTGTAAAAAAATCTTGTATCACTCGGAATGCGGACAAAAATGGTTGGACAATATTTTTTTAAACCCTACCTGTCCTTGGTGTAAGAGTCAGGTAGAAGATTCCGAAAATAATGTTCCACTGCGTTCTTATCAAAAATTAAAACATTTGGTTATGAAAAACAAGTGGTGTGGTGGTCGTTTCAATTTAATAATCGACAAAGAAAACGAGTGGAAAGACGAAAAGGGATATTTTGAAATCTTTCATTATCAAGAGGACCAAGACCCGGAATCCCCTCCAAAAAAAAACGTGTTTCATATTATTTTCAAAAACAAGGTTCATCTAGTCTATTGGTTTAGTCAAAAAAATTGTCTATTTTCTTACGCCTCCTACAAGAATATATTAAGTAATCAAGAATTAGGGATGGAAAAGTATCAAGGGAATGATTTGGTCGCCGAGGTGTATTTTGAAATGCGCGCGTAATTCATTTTTTTTACATTTATCAAAAATGACAAAAACAACGGTAGGATGTCGAATACCCGTCTCTTATTTCATCACCAAAGGAAAAGGTCAGAACGACTATGGAAGCACTGGGATTCCCTATGAAGGAGGATCGTATGATAAGGCACTCACGGTCGCGGGGATTTCCAACTTTAATATTATCACCTATTCGAGCATGATTCCTCCGAACTGTCACCGAATCGATAAAAAATTAGGACTCGATAAAATCAGTCTTGGCTGTGTGTTGGAAACTATCAAGGCCGAAATGAATGGAACCAAGGGGCAAGAGGTGATTGCCGCTCTCCTGATTACCAAAATTATGGACCCGGTGGGAAAAGAACTGGTCACCTTTGTATTGGAATACGGCGACAATCATAATTTAAGCACCAAGGCCTTGGAACTCATGTTTCATCAATTGAAAAATATGATTCAAAATCGTGGATTTGGAACTCTGGATTTTCGTCAATTAAAAATAGGGGCCAAGATAAAAACATCCAAAGGATACATTATTCAACCTCAAGAATTCATCCACGAATCCTTAAAAATCACCAAAAATTTTGGATCGGTGGTGGTGGTGATTGCGTTTACGGAATTTACCTGGTTGGATGTTTGAAATTCCATTTATAGTCGTCAGACACGATTTAGCCGTCGCTGAAGGATTGTTTTTGTTTGATTATTATTTTTAGAAAGTTGTGGAATGGTTCTAGGCGGCTCCGCGCGTTGTTTCTCAACAGTTTGCTTCAAAATTGGAAAATCCTCACGTAATTGTTCTATGGTGTCATATTTTTTATAATGAAAGTGTTGTAAATCCTCTGCGCAAATCTCATTGACTCGATCTAAAATGGCTTGGGATGTAATATAGTATCTAAAATCATCGTGATGGAAACTATTTATTTTTTTCGTATCATGAATAATGTCTTCTTTACGAAATCCCATCGTTTCTAAACTGGAGCGAAAATCTTGTTCCAGGTTTTCAAATTTTAATAAATGATCGATCCGGTAGTTGTTATCCATATCAATCATTTGTTGATATTGTGACATGAACGTATGACAATATTCAAAATCGGAAATCCTGCTTTCGGGAGTGAAAATGTACTCTTTAAAAGAAATATTACGTCGCGCGATTTTATTCAAAAAATTCCATCCAGAAACCAAACGTTCATAGGGATTTCTTACGACGCAAAATTTTTTGTAATCATTCCATTTTTGGACATCTAACCCCATCATCTTATTTAGATAATCGCTGGTAATAGCGTATTGAATAACTCCGTATTTTTTATTATGGGGGGAACCTTTATATGAAGCACCACAAAAATTCTCATGATCCAGTCTTTTTTGCAAATAATACTTGAAATCATAATGTTGTTCCAAATTCTTCCATATATAATCCCCCGCGGTTTTAGGATTATGGATAAAAATCGATTTTTTTTCGTGATTGATGGATGCCATTCTACATATAAAAAATTTTTTTTTTATTGTTTTTCCAACTTTATCAATTATTTACCCCAAGCAATTGACAAACTTGAAAATAGTTCATTCCATTTGTTAACGTAATCGCTTTTCTAATAATGTTGGGATCTACATTTTCTACCGAATGAATCTGTGTCACATCCAATATCCATATATCTCCTTTTTCAGCGACAAATTCAAAGTATGAATCCAGATCGTTCCGATCATATACGGAACCGTTGGTTTGATTTTCAATTTTATTTTCTTTCACCTTTTCATATTTTTTTTTGTAAAATACAGTCTTGGCGTTGCCTGTTTCTATATAATAATTAATGGAGAACCGAATCCCTGAATCCGTATGGGGATGTACATAAGGAGAATTGATTTTCATCATCGCTGCGCCAAATTTATTTTGCTTTCCCGTTGGCAAAATTTTGGATAGTAATTCCAATTCTTTTGGTTTTTTAAGATTATAATAAGAAATACCGTAGAAAACATTATGATGAGTTTCACCATATTGAATACGAAGACCATCTACATAATGTTCCAAATCATGTTCATCAACAGATAGATTTCCTAATTTAATCGCGGGTGCTAGCGTCATTTAGATATATATATATATATATTTTTTTGACTAATTAAATCCGTAATTTGAAATCGCGGTAAACCCCCACTCATCGTTAGTAATTTTTGTATCTCTATTGTAAAAATACAAATAATTGTTTCCATTACCTTGTGAAATTAATTTTAATTTCTTAGTGTGGGTGTTTATACCCATAATATTATAACAATTAAAACCATTATAGTTTTCATTTCCAAGATGTAAAAATAGTTGCTCTAAATCTTCACAAGGATTTTCCCGTGCGCACGCAAAAGTATGTAGAAGAGCAACCTTTGATTGGACTCCTTTGGTATATAAAAATTTGGGTTGGAGGAAAAAATTCGCAAAAAAAGTAATCTTCTTTTTATTTTCTTTATTACGGCCCTCGTCATATACCACTACAGAATAGGTGACTTTGGGATTGCTTTTAAAATAGTGGTAAAATTCATCCGCGTTGGAAAAATACAGATAAATCTTCCAATTCTTTTTGGCATAGTTGGAATAAAATTCAAACGCGTCCTCGGCGTGTTCCATGGAAAAGGGAACAAAATCGCGAGTCATGATTGTGTCACAGGGTTGTAATTTACGAGAATATAGATTATATTGAAATAATGGTTTCATTCCTGGTGTTTTCGTGGTGTTAAAAATACCACTTATTTCTCCGGTATTGTTTGGATCATTACAAAATCTACGCAAGCACTCATCAATCAGAAGAGGGGTCAATCTCCGTTTCCTCCACTTTTTGTGTAGACAGATTTCTTCAATGATCCCCAGACTTTCGGTGCTTTGACTCCCAGAAAAATAAACACGTGTACTTGTTTTCAACACAAATCCAATGATCTCTCTTGTTTTTTTATCCCGAATTCCCAACATTATATTTTTTAAACTTGCGTATTTAAATAACGCTTCTACATATTCCAAATCAAAATAAAATAATGAAAACATGTGGTTATTGATTAACGTATAGACATCTTGAGGTGTCATATCTTGTTGCGACCACTCAAGATCATCGGGCAAAACTAGTGGAGACGTAAATTTCTGGTATAATTCTTGGATATTTTGGAGGATAGGTTGTCCGATGATTTGTTTATAAGAGATCAGTTGTTGTGTATTGGTGATGGGTTTGGCAGGCATGTTTTTGGTGGGACGTGATGGGGTGATTCTCCCGAATCTGCGACTCAAAATCGAATTGGCAAATATCATTCTATTGTAATATTTTTTTTTTTTTGACAAAAAATTTTTCACAAAAATAAAATGGATCCAATTCTTAATAAATCCATGGATAGACAAGTAGAAACTGTATCAAACACAATAGAGCGTATTGAACTTCGACAAGGTGTATCTATCTCTCCAATCATGGAACCCCACATACCTCCAAGAACCACTGCCATCTCCAATAATGTAGAAACACCGTTTGTCGCAGAACAAGAAAAGATCCAAAACATTTATAAAAAATTGAGTTTTTTCTACGCATAAAATAAGATAATGAAAGCCAAAAAGTGATTTTCCTATAATCTAGATTATTTTTTATCAAACAATCATGCTTGAAAAAAAATACTTTGCGCCCATTTTTTTAATCTATCTATTTGGTGTTCTATTACTTTTGGATAAACGCCATCACGCAATTGGTTCTTTAATTGGGATCAGTTTCTATTGTTGGATGGAAACGCTTCTACCTCCCTATCTACGCCCTGATATGAATATTCATCATATCGCCACTATTATATTGTCTCTCTCGGCGTATCACTATCAACTCCGTTGGGAACACTGTCGTGTTTTTTTGAATACCGAAGTGAGCACCGTATTTTTAACCATTAAAAATTTGGGGATTCACAAGGTAGGATGGGTACCAGAGCTCATTAATTTTGTACTATTTTTGGGTACCTTTTTATATTTTAGGATATGGTGTATGGGATGGTTTTTGGCGACTCTACCTTTAAACAGTTATCCCTGGTTTATCATGGCGTCTGCTTATACCATCTATGGATTGAATATTTTTTGGCTTTTAAAAATCAAGAACAAGGCCCTGGAACGACTTCAAGATCCACAATTTCTACGCCAGGTGGACAAGGATGATTGAGTGGGTCAAATCCTTCAAGAGGTGGAGTCATGCTCACCCAATAGAATCGATCGAATATTTTTTGAACATGGTGGTAATAGACGACGCGATCCTTCCACATTTTATGATATTCGGAAAGCTTTGGATTATACACCATCGTCATGGACTTGTTCAATAAGACAGATTTTTCTTTCTTATCCACCACCAACATATTTCTATGATTCCATGGAAGAAAAGCAATATGTTTGAATGGTATAAATTGGTTATCTTGACCATAAATCTCTCGATAACAGTTATAAAGTACATCGGGACCCGTAATCGCAAATACCCCGTCATGATATTGACGGTTTCTGATATTTTCAATACACGTTTCAATCGCGAGCTTGAAAAGTTTGTGCTCGGGTACAACAAACAAAACAGCGTTGTAGATTCTGGAAAAAATCTCTAGATTCAGATTATAATCCCAATCCCCACACAATAAAAGTGTATCCTCAGGCGCAACATAGTCCTCCAAAGGCTTGCGACATATAAGTTTATGATCGAAATAACAACCCCCGTATCGATATAAATAACAATACCTAAATAGATCCGCACGATAGGCTCCAGGACGAAGTCTCAAATAGTCTTTAATATATTGTGGAAATTCTTGCTTGAAAAATTCGATACAAGCATTGTTATCAAAAAAAAGATGCTCAAAATCTGGATTCAGGTCCAAAAAACTGTCTATTGTGTTTTTTCCACAAACGCCTTGGGAGATGTATCCTGTCTGAATAATGGTCTTGGGAATACGTAAATGTTGAGAAATTCGTGGGGATATTTTGTTTTTAGTCATAAAGTCTTTTTCAAAACGATTGAAAGGCGAAGCGCCGATTAAAATAATTTCTTCGAAATTACCCCCCGTAATTTTAAGCTTTAGCGACTGTACCCAACCATTTTCAGAATCGATCCGATAGATCTTGATTCGGATCTTGTAGTCTTCCAACCAATAGACCGAGCAAATAAAATCATCGACCGTGGTATCATAGGGATTAATTATAAAATCCATACGATGAAAACGAGACAATCGTGATTTGGAAGGAGGAAAAGATGGATCCGCTTTTGGATGTTTCAAGAGCTGTATCAATTCAAAATCTTCGGTGATAAGTAGATGCTCTCGTGGAGATGTTTTTGTAGCAATATCCATATTTTGTAAAAACTTTTTTTTTTTTAGATTATTTTCGTCATGGATTGAATGTTTGGAATAATAGGAAAAATTTTATTTATTTGATTCATCATTTTACGGCTTAATCCAGAGTTATAAGAAGGTATAAAATAATTAGATTGAGATACATAATAAATATCTGTTAAACAATTATAAATTTCTTGAAATTTATCTTTACTGGAATAATGTAAATTAGAAATACCTTCCTCTGGAAATGTATTTCGGTAAATTTTCAAGTCGGGAATCTCTTGTGAAATTATATCCAACGCATTGTAATCATCTGTCGCAAGATATAGAGACTTTATATTGGTGTCTAGAGATACTTTTTTAAGGGTTTCAATAAACACATGAATATCATTCTTTCTATCTGTATTCCTAAAATGCATGGATATATAGGGTTCTTGTATTAATTCCATGGCGAGTAGCATTCTAACTATATTGTCATTAACCTGAATATTATAATGAGAATCATAATTATAAGGCCCAGCGTAAATGACAATATCATCCGTCATATTTTTATCTTTTGTGCAGGTAATTTCATCAAACAAGTAGTAATATCCTTCCTGAAATCGAACTCCAGAATTAGCCACATCCATTAATGTTTTGTTTTTATAAATTGTATTTAGATCTATATTTTCATATGTATCCTGATATGAAATATTTAAATCTTTTATGGTGAATATATCAGAAAAATTTAGTTGAAAAGCAGGATGTTTTTTCATATCAATGATTAACTTTCGATCTTGTAATTCACATAATTTTATAGCCCAACATAGTGCTGTCAAGTTATGAGCGAGTCCTCCAGTTCCTTTATAGATTAAATACCTTTTCTTATCATTGATATTTGTTAATACCATTCCTATATTATTATAAAGATATTTATTCTTTGATTTTTTGTTTCTCTTGATTATTGAATTTACTTACACAATCAAGAGAAACAAAAAAAATTATTAATTATAAAAATGAATCCGACTCAAATCAAAAAATATCAATCGCTATTAGGAACATTATCTACAGAAGAAACAACCAATTTCGAACACTGGTTGGGTACATCAAGGCATCAAGTCATTTTTTCCTTTCCCTATCTATTTGTAACACTTCTTTGGACGAATCCTGATAAACTTTTGGACGATAAATTCCTCAAAATACTCTTTTGTGCTTACCCCAACAAGGCTTTTATCAATAATATTATTCAATATTTAAAGGGTACAGTAATTGATCTGAGCAAACTCTCCAAGAATGATCTCCTTATGAATCTGATCTTTACCATCAAGGAACCCTGTGTGCTTTCCAATTTTTTTCTACAAGATATTTTTACACCCGAAGCCGTCTTTAAACACATCTATAAGAAAAAATCCTTTATAGATATTTTTTCCACATCGTTTTACTATCTATTAAATTGTGAATTTCCAAACACGGTGGCTCCATCATTTAAAAAAACTCATCCAAAAACAACGTTTAAATTTCCTATGGATATTGATCCACGAGAGTGGTTGAGACCCTGTATTATCGTAGATGTAGCTAATGAATTCCAAGGGATCAAGGATGGTAAAGATTTTATGATCCGAGAAAACTACCTTTTGACAAATATCGATGATATTTTGCAAAAATTATTTGTGAAAAATAACGACCCTCGACTCATGGTACTTTTTATCCATCAGGCCTATCTTCCCGCCGGCACGAACTGTCCGGAAATTATGGATATGATTAATCCTCAAAATCGCTCCGGATTAAAAGGAACACGTAGTAATCCTCTCGATAGGATTGCTCTCTATATTACGGTTCCTTGTAACATTTTCACCTATCCGAATCCAAGAGTTCCAGGGCTTTTTCCTCCAGTACGAGGTGACCGTGGTGAAAAGACCACCATTGTTCGTCCTTATCAGTTTAATCACGATAGAAAAGAACCCAGATACAATAATGGAGAACCCTATTTATTAGGCAGATCCAAAAATCCTCCTTTTTATTCGTTTCAAGATGTAGATTCTGTGGTCTATGATAAATACGGTAGGATGCGCAAGGTTCGTGAAACTAGCCGTGTCGGTCTCCCCTATAATGTCGATCAAAACAAATCTTCAAGAAATATACCACACACGTTTCAAAGTGCAATGGATCATCGTATTCTAACATTAAATCAATATATAAATCATTATC
>Ga0209651_1000353_pt1 | contig 16950 bp, 30 predicted proteins | sample LauGreFBDMM110SN_2_FD_188216 | JGI IMG/M metagenome (GOLD analysis project Ga0209651, IMG submission 188216) | Freshwater lake microbial communities from Lake Michigan, USA - Fa13.BD.MM110.SN (SPAdes) (version 2) | ecosystem: Environmental > Aquatic > Freshwater > Lake | place: Lake Michigan... | reverse complement strand
CTATATACTATCTTGATGGATTCTACTGATCTTGGCTTTAAAACACTCTCACAGTCACAAACGATAACAAATTCTTTGCACTTTACCTGGTTTAAAGTTACCCAATAATCACTCGAACAGTTAGGACAAGTATACTTAAAACTTCCATCAATCTCAGTCGGTCTAAGGTTTTTGATCTTTCTTATTGTTTTCATCTTCTTTTACCCAAAAAATAAAATCGTTTTGATCAGTATCGAACGCACTATCCAAGACTCCTTTATTAACCAAGGTATTAAGGATATTGCTAACCATTCTACTATTAAGATCTTCTATAATTACCTGAAGTATACTATCGTTCAAGCAGTATCTTGTTTCTTTTGTTTTTCTATTAATCTGTTTTCTTGCATGATTCCTTATGATTATTGCTGATTCGTCGCGGGTTAATGTGTCGTCCATTTCTGCAAGCTCTTCTTTGCTTAAAGATGCTAACGATGATGACAGTGGATCATCAGCAGTCTCATTAGCTACTCCAAAAAACTTAAAGACTAAAGATCTAGCATGATCGACAAAATTATCAAAGTCTTTTATTAAAAACCAGTCATCATTATTCTTCATGACACTAGGGTTTCTCCTTCGTATTTTGGAATTTCTGTCCACCTGAGTTTAACAGAAAAGTCTGGTTTGTAAACGGTCACTGTCCTACCGCTTTTATTGTCTATTTCGATTATATTTTCTGCTATAACCCTATCTTCGTTTAGAGCTTTTTCTATGTATGAAATAGCTTCATACATATTATCGCATCTCATATTGAATTCTGATCTATTGAACTTGATATCAAAGTATGTAGTATTCATTTTTTCTTATTAAGCTCTGTCTGACAGTTGTTATGTTTGTCTACAAAAGTTCTTTCAAAACCAAGTTCTGCTAATATTGGCATCTTATAAAATGTAATTGTGAATCTTACATTATTTTCATCATCTGTCATCTTTGTCCATTCTACTCTTTGTGCTTTGCTCATGTGAGTAGCTAAATCGTAAGCAACGCATGGAGTTTCAGTAAATGAACTAAAAAACATTGCTAAATATAAAAATGCTGCTGGTAACATCCTTGTCCTCTAATTTAGAATATCGAACAGTCCCTCATAGTAAGTTGGCTGTTGTAAAAAGTGAACAGCATTTGACACTAAGTGATTTCTATACTCAGTATCCAGCTTATTATGAACAAAGTATTTTGTTTTATAGATTGGTTCTTTATAATGATTGTTCCCCAAGTACAGGGAGTTTTTGAATTTCCCTGACTTGGAGAAGTAATCATTCACAGGTAACGAACCTTTATCAAACCCAGGCCCAACATACCATACATTAGAAGGATATTCAACTATATCATTTAGAGCTTCATATAGCATTTTACCCCAAGCATCCCAAGCATCGGGATCAAACTTGAAATAGTTTTTATGCTGACTCTCTAAATTGTCCTGACTACTATCTTCATAGTCATCATCATCATCATCATCGTAGTTGTAATCTTCATCTTGTTGTCCCATAAAATTCTCAATTTTCTATATTAGACCATCTTGATCCAGTAGTGGCGATTACATTTGCTCTTGTTGGTTTTCTTCCTCTTCTTGCTTCTTTAAATCCTAATCGACGTATAACATGACACATAGTTTGATATCCGTTGTAGAATTTAATTCCTCTAAACCCATTATTTTTTATGTGTTCATATACATCGAAAGAACAATTGTATTTCTTCATCAGTTCAACAAATTCTTGTTTTGCTGATTCGTCATCAAGTAACATCTTTGTTAATTTATTAGTATGTCTGCCCATTTGTTTTCTCCTTATGTGGTTGTGTCAAAGGGTATGGAATTTCCAATACCCTTGACACTAAACCCTCACCCGATACAAAACTTGTCGCTGATTTTAGATGCCAGTTCTTTAGCAGAGTTAGAGAGAAATCTGTTGTTGCTAAAGTAGAGAGGTGTTGAGACTTGATTAAGGAACTCCACAACCGTTTTTAAAAGCTTGGTCTGGGAACCGTCAAGATCTAAATCCTCGCTTCCAGCCCCAACAGGAAGCGACTCAAGAGCATCTGTATCGTCCTCAGTCACAGGAGATACTGGAGTAGGATCACCATAAGCCTTATTGAACAGAGCGCCGCTACTAGTATAAACATACTTGTTGTTGATATCATCTGTACTATTGGTATATGTATTACAGAATACAGTGCTGTTCTTAAGGTTAAGAGACTTCATCTGATCAGCAATAGTTGCAGCAACATTAACTGATACGGGAACTCCAGTAATATCAGACTTCTTATAAGCCTTAGCATATTCCTTAAACCATTCATCGCTAGTCTTATTGGCAACAAGATTAACAACAGCAGACACTCCATCAAGAGCTTGTTTAAGATGTTCAATATTTACAGGATTACCAGTTGATCCTGACAGAATACTGGTAAAGTAAGGTTGCTTACCCTCCCAACCCTTTCTCCACCAAGTATAAGGGATACGATAAATCTGATTAATCTTAATAGCTCGGGCATCACCTTCAAAATAGTTTACCAGCTTCTTTTGAATACCATTCCAATAGGTCTTATGAGGACTATTAGTATTGGAGTCCAAAATCCAGTAGCACTGATAACCATTACGAGTATCAACAACCCAGCTTGGCTTTACAGGAAAACTATTGATCTTATTCAAGAACTCTTTCTTCTTTTGCATTACAATACTGGGCTTAAAATAGCTCCCTTGATCATCTCGTCCAGCATCCATATCAACAAAACAAGCACGAACTCTACTGATAGCATATTGCTTGCGTCCACCATTAACATAGAAGTAAGCATCAGCACCTTGACTATCATTTGCAATAGCAACAGTAGTAAGATTATCAGTATGATTCATGCTACTGATCTTCTTACGAGGATCACCATTGTAGCAAAAAATTTGCTGACCACCCAAAGATGCAAAAAACGTATTTCGTAAACTAATTTGATCTCTTGTTCCAATAGCACTATGATTCTTATCAAAGGGATTAAAAGCCAAAGTATCGCTAAACATTTGTTTTCCTTTTTCCACTTCCTACCGACATTTTTGATATTGGGACAGTAAACACTACCATCAAAAGCAATATCTAAAAAAGATGGTAACGGAATCGAACCGTTATTGTACGATAGCAGAAACTATATAGGTGCTATCTTACAAGTTACCAAACACCACCTTGACTATTTAGTTGTAATAACCTTCTTCATCAAGATCGTCTTCTTCATCATCATCATCAAGATCATCATCCTCATCTTCCTCGTCAAACTGATCCCAATAACCCTCATCTTCTTTATAATCATCATCCTCATCTTCATAGTCATCCTGACTAAAATCGGCCTTATAAAGAGGCTTGAGAAGTTCACCCTCATACTGTCCAACTACTTCATAGCGACAAGTACGAAGCTTTTCACAATTAGAATCGCTTGGAACACTGACCACATCCTTGGGATTAATCTTAACAATCACGATACGGTCGCCAGCTTCCAGACTACCATAATGAGCAACATAATTCAATGCTCCAGCATGAAGTCCATTAGAACAACCACGACCACGATCATCGTCTACCTTTGCTCGTTGCATTGTGCAGACATTCCCAACGCTGTTATCAAAAACTCCTCTATACTTATCCTTAAAGTCTGAACGAACAGCCTTATAGGCAAGGAAATGACCATCCTCAGTAATAGGAAGATGCTCATGCTCCAAGAAGTCATACAGTTCTTTCTGACTCTGCATACTTGGATTTTCCATGATATTATTCAGGAAATTAACAAGAGGCTGGAAAGGCAATCCCTTGCTCATAAACTCCAGAATACGCTTACTAATACTGCCATGAACTTCCTCTCCCTCATAAAGAACTTGTCCATTCTTGATCTCCACAAGACCATCGCTAAAAGTAGCAACAGCCTTTTGAACGTCAACAACTTCCAACAGTTCCTCTGCCGTAGCAGACGGAAGTCTTTCCAGAATCAACTTATAGTTAATATGATCTGGCAACACCTGATAGCTCTGATTATTAAGAACCAGCGTCAAATTACCATCCACAAACATAAACGGAACAGCCATAATCCAACTCCTAAAATTTAAGTTTCGATACCCGTGATACTGCTATTTTACACTAATCGGCAAGCTTGTCAAGTGGTCTTGAGAAATTCCTGACTACTTGACTAAACTACTCAACTGAATTCTAAACAGATCAATACTCTCCTGACTCATCTGCATGAGCCATTCCTTACCATCGTTACCATAATAAGCATGGCGATCATCATGTTGATTAATAGGATTCTTCTTAGCTTTTAGATCAGCAAGAGTTCCAGTAACCTGATGACTACCAAGAATATACTTTAGCATAGGATTCTTATCAAGTTCAGTCCTGACATTTTCCCTAGTTGTAGAAATTGCTGGCAGTTTAAAGTTCTCTTTAGACTCACCCGCAATAATCTTCAGATATGTCTCAGCCTTGTCAGAATTAGATCCGGTGTAAAGTGATCGACTAATTAGATTAGTCAAGACATTGTAGGCCAAATTAGCCTTACGAATATCCTTACTATCTACTGATCTGATGTTGGCTTTTTCCATCAGCTTTGAAATATGAGAGAAATACTCTGACTGAGAGAACCTTTCAATTCTAAAATTAGTGTCATGAACAGTGTTGGCAAAAAATTCCATAAGAATAGTATTGTCGATACACTCAACAAGAGTTTTATTCCCAATGAACTTTTCATAATTCAGACCAAAGATATTAAGCATATGGAACATGAACTGCTTGTCTGTGGTTCCATTGTTGTAATATCTGTATGTATTACTCTTCTGTTCCTCAGTAACATATTCTTTCTTACAAAACTCAACAAGAGCATTAAAAGAAGCCAAGTTTGAGAAATGTTTCTGAGTAACAATCTTCAACTGACGCTTAAAGAACTCATTAAAGCTAACCAGATTATAACCATCATTCTTGAGTTTCTTAACAAACGCACTCTTGATAGCATAAATCTTACTATCTCCTAACAAATCTTTGACTATGAACTTCAAGTTCTCATCCCTAAGAGTAGTGGTAATATCATTAATCTCTGGATGACCAGATTCGGCCTCAGTCTTATATCGTAGCATAGGCACATATATGATCTCATCTTGCTCCAGAAAATCCTCAAGCTGTTCTTCTGAAAGAATTCTGAGAGAAGTAGCATCATTGTAAGGATTAGTGATCTGCTTACTATCCTTGTCATATCCGCTGATAAAGAATACGTCTTGATCGCTAACGCTACCATTAGAATTTTTAGTGTAAGACTTTCTTGGGCCAGAACTTTGAGTAAGATGCTTGTAGTCTGAAACCTTGAGCAGATTTTCAGCCCCAACATCTTCGATCAGCTTATCAAAACCTTCTTGGCTCTTAGTATAGTCCTTAGTATCAAGCATCAAGTATGCAAAACAATCATTAGTATTGCAATACTTTGTGATGATCTTTTTGGCACTTTCTTCACCCTTAACATCACAGATAAAGAAAGCCATCTTACCACGCTTCTTATTGTTATTCCAATAGTAGGAACCTTTACCAGTAAGAGTTTCGTGATGAATCTTATCTGTTAGAGCAACTTGGCGACGAGAACGATAACCAGCAGTCTTATAATTAAAAACATACAGACTCTTACCGGCAGGAATTTTATATTCCAGATCATTGCCAGAATTGATCGGATGATCTTTACCATTGGGATCAGTCCAAGTGGCACCAACACCCCAGCCGCCAGCCAATTCATTCATAGTATAATATGAAGTAATTGCTTCAACTTTAGTCTTAGATGCTTGAATCTTCTTGGAGAATTCTTCTTTCATCTCCATATAGATTTCTTGGGTCTTTCTACGCAGTGCCTTAATAACATCCTTAGTGTACTGCAAACCCTCACGACTAACATCCATCTCAAGTTGACCGATACCAAAATCTAGTTCAAGATAAAGACCGGAATTAAGAATCTCTCCAACAAAACTCTTCCAAGAATCAATATCTGTCTTTTGGAAAGCTCTATTCCACTTTTGAATATGGTCGGGCATCTCTTCCTTTTCCTGACCAACAATCTGTGCGGTTTGAACAGGATATGCAATATTACCCATGATAGCTACAATACCACTATCAATTCTATGGTAGTTACTGGGGAAATATTGATTCTCAGTATTTAGTCGGCAAACCCTCCAACCTTCACCACTAATGATGATATTAGTATTGCTATACTTATGATCTTGAAGATTACCACCAACACCACCCTCAAGGATAGGTTTCATTCGGAAGTAGTGGAAAATTCTCTTAGCCTTATCACTAAACTCTTGAAAGTCATTCTGCTTAACAGCAAAACTAATCTCAAGACCATTAGGCTCAGATGTTTCGGAAGTATTAAAAAGATTCAGAGTAGGAACACCACTCTCGTCAATTGCTGCAATATAGGTATACTTCTTACCATTATAGTATGATGCAGTGGTAAAGCTCTTGGTATAAGCAAACGGACTCTTAGAACCTAGACCAAGACAACCAACAAAATCATTACTATCATTCTTGTTGGAAGCACCGTAGGTTGTATACAAGTCCTCCATATCGGCCTGACTAAGACCAGTACCATAATCTCTGACCACGAAGGAGGGATTAGCAGCGGTAGGCAAAGTCACCTTAAATGGATTCTTATTCCCGGCAGAGATATGGCTATCATAAGCATTGGTAGAAAGCTCACGAATTGCAGCCATCACCTTATCAGAGTATAGAGAGTCTGAAAGGATTTTAAACATCTTGCTCGTCTGAGCAATATTAAACTGATTCCTGCTTGTAACACCAACACTATGCGTCTCAATCGTCCTATCTGCCAACTTCATCTTATTTCTCCAAAAGTGTTATCGTTTCTGTGATGGCTCAAGTATACCATCGGCAAACCATGTTGTCAAGCACCACTTTTCTTTTGTTGTCTGTCTGAGATTATTTTAAACCCGATGGCTATGTCCACCAGACCCAAAACTTTTAAAAAGACCACAGGCAAGGTGAATGTCATGCCTCCAACGAATATACAGAGAAGTCCCATAATCCAGACAACAAGTTTGGGCATCCAATCAAACAGAGATAAGAGGTAACTTAATGGTCCTATAATTAGTACAGATAAAAAAATAATCGTTACTATTAGAGCTAAACTAGCCATTAGTATTGATCTTCTTCATTGTCATCATCTTCTGCCTGATAATCTTCTGCCTGATCATAAGGAGTCCAATCTTCATTTTCCTCTTCATCTTCATCATCAATGTCCATATCATCAATATCAGAAATCAAAATTGTGAAAGTATTTAAAATATCAATTGCTTGATCTATTTTAGTTTCTAGTGATTTAATCTTAGTCTCGATACTTTTAACGCTTCTTTTAAGCTCAGTAATGTCTTTAGATAAATGAGTGTCCATACTATGAATCTCTTTATTGCTTTTCATGACTTCTTTAATGACATCATCAATATTTTTAGACATTTTGGCCTCTTTATTTTAGGCGTTTATACTCTTTAATATCACCATTCTCAATCATCTTCTTATTCTCATAACTTTCTGCTACTCTACGATAATATTCTTGCTTGATATTTTCTAATACACCAGTAATCATAGCTATCTTAGGATAAGAAACCTCTCCCATAAGACCACTAATAATACGCGAAAAACAGTAGTTAATATCGCCCAAAAGAGTCATAAACTCAGCATTATCCATATGACCATTCAATCCCTTGGGAGTATTCAAACAGTCAGTCATCTTATCTATACAAACATCTAACTGTTGTCTAATATCTTCTTTAATATATGGCATTTAAGCTCCTTCACATTTACATTTGTATTTTAAGCAATACGAACATTTCGGGCCAGGGTCAGTATTACCAAAATAATTAGAGTGTCCTTCCCAAGTTTCTTTACCAGTATCAATACATACTAATTTCTTTTTACCGTCTACTCTAATATAACCAATATTTTCCCAATGACAATCCCAAAATTTAAGTTTGGTTTTTATGTAGATTGCATCAACTAATTTTTGTATTCTAGTTAATGGTATGGAATTTTTATTTAGTGTTTTAGCTATCTCTGTGATATAGCCCCACCCACTTCTTTGGCCGGGGAACAACGTATCATATTTCATCTTGCAAAGTTTAGAATATACTCTTGGTGCAAGATTATGCCTGCTTAATTTAAGCTGAATTTTCCTAGCATATTCAGCCCTAGATTTAGAGATAAATTCCTTAAAAGCTAAGTTCTTATGATTGAGGATACAATAAAATGTACAATATCCTCCTTGGTCACTATATGAGTGTAGATCAATCTTATATTTAGAGTTTACCATATCAGTAAGAGATAATATCTGGAACTTCGCCAGTAAGATTGTAGAGGAATTCTTTTGCTTTCTCTAAAGTATAAAACTCACCAAGAAAAATAGATTTATATTCAGTGTCGTGAGAGTATCTTTCTCCATAGATTTGATAATAAGGTTCATCAAATCCTTCTTCTTCTGAGTCTAAAAAGTGTTCAGCACTTTTGATTTCGTCTATATAAGAGCCACCCTCATAGTCACTGAATTCTCTTACAGTAACCAACAAGAAATACTCTATAGGAGATTTAGGGTTATTATTCTTGACTCTACCATTACACAAGCTATTGCTCATGATTTTTCCTTGTGGTTTGTTTCAATTGAGCTACTTCTTTTTCACAACTCAGCCAACGATTAGTTTCTGATACTGCAAATTCATTAGCTTTAAAAGCTTCAAGAGCAAGTTCTTTGTTTTTATCTTTTAGTTTTTTGAGTTCATCCTTGGCGTTCTGCACAAAGAAAAGATCAGCACCAGCACTCCATGCAAAATCAATGATAGACTCAAGAGGATCAGAATTTTGTTTCATCAAGAATCTTCCTTTATGATAACTTCAGCACCAATAAACTCAGGCTTATAATAGCCAGTCAAACTATCTTTCTGATAAGTATCTTCAACAATGAATCTAATATCGTACTTATTTTCCATTATGGAAACTTCTGAACGAGTAGAAATCTTCTTATTTTCAACAATGTATTGAATAATTGCTGTTTTAATTTCTTCAGTAGTTAGGCTATATAGATTGTATGGCATAATTAAAAGTCATCCCCCATTTGGTATTCATCAAACTTTTCTTTACACTCTTCATTAGCGTCATAATATCCAATATCATAACCTTGTTCGTGGCCTATAGCATAAGCTGCCATCAACCACTTGATTATATCGTCAGTTTTTCCTTTTGCAACACAGTTTCTTATGTCACTTATAGCTCTTTCGTGTCTGACGCTATATTCTTCGGATTCGTTTATCCAGTGGTCAAAAGTCATAATTTTGGTGTATATATTTGCGGTGGGTTTTGAAATTATTAATTCGACTCTGAGGTACGCTATGAAACCATTGTATAGCCAAAACGAATACTGTCAAGCTAGAGGTAAAGATTTACTTCCTTTTGAATGTTATGGGTGCGGTAAACAATTTTTCAGAACTAAAACAAAAATCAAATACGAGACTAAAATAGGAAAATCAATTAAATATTGTAATCATAAGTGCAGAGGACAGTATTTATACAAATCTATAACTGATGGTTGTGGATTTTGTGGTAAGGATTGTACTAGGCATCTCAAAGAATACAAGGCATCTAAATCTGGTAAAATCTTTTGTAATAATTCCTGTGCTGCGAAGTACAATAATACTCATAAAATAGTTGGCTACAGAAGATCGAAAATAGAAGTTTGGATAGAAGAACAATTGAAAACTTTATATCCAAATCTAAGTATTTTATTCAACGATAAAACAGCCATCAAATCAGAACTAGATATTTATATACCATCCTTGTCATTAGCTTTTGAACTAAATGGTATTTTCCATTACGAACCAATTTATGGTCAAGATAAACTAAAACAAATTCAATCTAACGACCAAAACAAATTCTACTTATGTCAACAGAACAAAATTAATCTTTGTATTATAGACATATCAAGCATTATACATTTTAAACCAGATAAAGCTCAAAAATTCCTAGACATTATTTGCAAGATTATAACTAACAACCATTAGTACCCCCGGTCGGACTTGAACCGACAAGCCATTACTGGCAACGGATTTTCTTACTACTATAACTTTCGTTACCATTTCTGTTTGTAGTCTGGACTTTACCTTAACCATAGTTTTCACTTTAGGTTCCTGCCGTCAAGTCTCTACACCTTCATAATATTTCTATTAAGCTTGGCTCGGTATTGCCATTTTACAGGTTCCACCGAATTTGACAGGTTCTACTTTAAAGGTTTCTCTTTAAGCACTCCAATTTTACTAAAAGTCCGTTGTGTTTGCCAATTTCACCACGGGGGCATGATGCCTCCAAGCTACATATCATAACCATTAATTAGATTTTTGTCTATGTTGTCTCTAATAATATTTATGAGGGATGTAGTTGGAAGCATTTAGTTTGCTAAACTCAACCGTTAGAATGAGCGGCCTTTAGGCGGCGAACAGTCTCAGCCATAGCCTCGACATTATCCACAGTCTTAATGGGCTTTGCTCGTTCCATAGCAGGGAGTTCCTCACCCTTCTTAGCAAGAGAAGCCTTTGTACGAGCATAACGGGCCATCGTACTAGCAATCTTCTGACCAGTCTTAGCAGCAATCTCAGCATAAGTCTTGCTGGAAAAAACTGCCTCAAGGAACTGGTCATCGCTGCAACGAATACGACTCTGCTTCTCACTAGTAGTAACTTCAGCCATAATAAAATCCTCCAAATTATTAACCAATCTTACAAACGAGGCTCAGTCGCATGACTGATTTTACCTCGCGTTGTTCCTTCGATTATACAGTATGGTATCGTCAATGTCAATGGGCGACCTTGAATTTTTTTTCGTTCTCGCCAGAAATTGCTGTTGAACCTCTTTAAAACTCCAAGGAGTACCAAATTCTACCCCATCTCTTTTATTATCTACCCCTACATCAAGTGTGAGGCTACCAGAAACAACGTCCTCACGATGAAGTCTACCATGAACATGACCATATAGCATCCAGCTTTTCCTATAGCTACCAGCCCAACTTCTCATAGGATAATGACACATGAATATTTTTTGATTAATATACAGAATTATTTTTTGATCAGAGACACTAGAGAATCCACTACTAAATTTAGTTGGCTCATCATGATTACCAAGAATAATATGAATATTTTTACAAACTATTCTTTCTCTATAAGTTAGAGCAGTCCCTCCTTTATGGCAAAAATCTCCTATAACATAAAGAATATCATCCTGAGAGACTTTTTTGTTTATAGAAGAAATAATCTTTTCGTCCATTTCTTCACCAGTAGTGAACGGACGATTACAATATCCTATGATATTACGATGTCCAAGATGAAGATCAGCAGTAAAAAATACTTTCTGACCGACTATCTTATCCATCGTATTAATCCTCTGTTGGAAGAACCAGTGCCATTATTAAATATACCCAGAAAAGAATACTGCCAGTGAAGATTGCACCAGCAACAAATCCTAATCTTATTATAGAAACATCTACTCCTATACTCTCTGCTATTCCCCCACAAACACCCAAGAAAACCCTATTCTTATTACTCTTGTGAAGTTGGCTCATAAGTAGACCCCTTAGTTATTTGTTGAATCTGATAGCTTGAATAACCTGACATTAACATTACTTGGTGATAGCCGATAACGGGAATTAGTTCTGATATCATGATTTTTCCTTTGGTGAGTATAGAGTAACCTTAATTATTATATACCCGTCCTGCCCACTGTCAATATTTTGTATTGAGGATATTTTCCCCTTACCCAAGAAAGAATCTCCAACCAATAAGAATGGCCCACCATCCAAATTAGCAGAAGTAATAATTGAAATGTCTGATTGACAACCGAATCTGGCCCAATCAGTTTCTCCCTCAATCAAATATTCGTATTCACCAACTTGTGTTATTATTCTTTTATTTTTGTCTTTAGATCGTAAGCACTGGCTCATTAAAAGCCTCACTATCGAGTATATAACCTTGATTATTTTCTGACGCTAGGTTAGCAAGAGCGTCTTTGAGTCTTTGGTTCTCTTGTTCAAGAGAGTTCATTATTTTTTCAGCTTGATTTAAAGCTTTTTGAAGTGTGGCTACTCTGTCAGATAGTCTATCGTTCATATATTCTACTGCTGTTCTGACAACCATAATTAGCCTCCTTATTATGAGTTTGATAACTCTATTATATACACCTTATAGGGTAAGTCCATTTAAGAATTTCTTCAAATCTTTAAGCTGATTATTGTCTAGTACCATCTGATCAGCATAAGGTTTTTTGTATACTAAAACTTGAAAACAGTACCTTAGTCTCTGCCATAATGACATCTTATTACTATAGTTGGTATAATTCTCAAATATAGCAAAATCAGCAATATTCCATTCGTGGTCATATTCAATAACCAAAACTTCACTTTTGCAAGAGCATGGGATGAAGAGTGTTTTATTTTCTTTCAGATTTGTTACGCTTCCCATTTGATTCTTTCTTAAAAATTCTTTGATAGTTTTTGTCCCAAATGTCTTGAGAAACTAAACTAGCTCGTCTTTTAGAACCCTTACCATTCTGCATGATTAACTCTCCAGAACATAACTCCAGTAACGACTATCTTCTTTCTTTTGCAGATCGTCCCAATAGATTGATCGTGCAACATAGGATGGAACTTTAAGCTTACCACAATTAACCATCCAATGACGCTCCATCTTTTTATAAATCTGTGAACCAGACTTACTCTTATTATATTTAAGAGCCTCAACATCGTAAAGCCTAAGTTGATGAATATCCCCACAGAGTACCCTTGCCTCATTAGGATGAATCATCTCAAGAGCAAAGCTAATTTTAGCCAACCCAATACCACTAATCTTATTAAGAATACTATCTCGCTTCTTAACATGATACTTCTTGGTAGTCAGATAAAAATCTTTAGGATTGGCCCAAAACTTGGTACTAAAATCCCAGATATAAGTAGTACGATTATTATGCAGACCAACGCCGCTCTTGTGGAGTTTTTCTAAAAGAATATCTCTACTATCAACCCATTCGCTAAAATTCTTGATAGCATTATATCCCTTAACATTACCCTGCCAAGTTGTATGAACACTGCAATAAGCAAACAGATAGCGACGAAAAATATCTTCGTCAGTCTTTGGACGAACACTCTCCCAATAGTCTTTATAAGCAACTACCTTGTCCTTGGAGAAATTCTTAAAAAACTCATCGGCCTTGCTCGTACTCATAACAACAGGCTTTTTCTCAATGCGGTCTTGCTGGATTAGGTCAGACATTTGAACTCCAAGTTTGTTTCCAAAGTGTATGCTGTGATTGTACACTAGTCCTATCGTCTTGTCAATGCTCGCTTCTTTAGTTTTTTCTATCCAACTCAGATTGCAGCATTTTTTCTTTTCTTTCTCTCATTGTTTTCTCAAAATCTTTGGTATGATAACCATATTCCCAAGGTTTCCATCTTACTTTTGTACTAACTATGGTTTTGATTTCTTGTCCAGTTTTTACATCGGTATATTTTGCTATAGCCCAATAATATTCCTCTCCTTTAACAACATCTTCAAGAATTTGAAAATCTTTTGGAAAACCTAACTCAGAATGTATTCTATTTTTACCCATCCATTTAACATAACTTTCTATATCCTCATTATATTCTATTGGGAAAAAGATATTATTGATTGATCTCTCTATAACAACAGCTTTTTCTCCAACATATTCTGAATTACAGATAAATCCTATAGCAACACCGACAAATAAAAATAGCCAGTGATAAAAAATTGACCTAATAACTATCTTGTGCATTGGTAGGCTCCTTTAAGGCGGGATATTTTTATACACCGCTTTCTGGATTGATCTCTTTATTAGACTTTACCTCTTTGACATATCTAAGTAGTGGAGATTTTTCTTTTTCAATTTTTGGCTTATCATTAAAAGTCCACGTCGGTAATTTACCGAATGGTTTTGCTCTTTTTTTAGGTTTTTGTTTTTGGTATTCTTGTTGGCGAAGAATCTGAACGATTTCTTCCTGTTCTATTTGTCTTTTACTTCGATATTGTTCGTCTCTTCTTTGTCTTTTTTGTGCCTCTGTGTCATTTTTTCTTGATTCTTTAATGAAATATGGATGTTCAGCAATAGTTTGTTTTAGCTTATCACTTGCTTCAGGATGATTGAACAGTAATTCTATTAGAGGTCTATGATTATCTAAATATCTCCTAATATTTTTTTTGCTTTTTCTACTGTATTTGCGAACAGTATTGGTAATAAATTCTTTTTTGCTTTCTTCAGTAGAAGGACGAAGAGTTTTGTGATGTTCTTTTCTCTTTTGTTTTTTCTTTTTATGACCTTTAATAAATTGGTCGATTTCGTCTCTTAGGTTTAATGCTATTGGTTTTGTTTCAATAACTTTTGGTTGTTGTTCTTGTTTTTTTGTTTTATGTTTTTTGTATTTCTCTTTTTTACGTTTTGATTCAAATAGTCTGGCTTTATCGTAACCTATATCTGTATTGAACTGTTCAGCCCAAACTTGCCAGCCGTCTAATGTTGTACTACTATTTTCTGTAAATAATTTATTGAGAAGATATCTTTTTTGCAAGAGATTCTTATCTTGTTCTACAAAAACATGACAAGGTTCACATAAAGTAATTAGCTGATGCTGATCTCCTTGTCCAAGCATCACTATTTTAGTATAGTCTATATGATGAATGGTTTTAGAAGGAGTACCACAAACCTGACAACATCTACCATCTCGTTCTAAGACTAGTTGCCTTATATTCCACCAGAGCCTAGACTTTATATAGGCATCATAACTTCTAAAGCCTAGCTCTTTCCATGCTGGTGGCATAATTCTTATATGTCTCTTTCTTCTCCATGAAGAATCTTAAAAGTGGGGAAGCGAAGACTAAGACCTCCCTTCTCATTTTCTGTCTCTTGAAAGTATTGTACAGTTATAACTTTGCCAAGAATCTTCTTAGGATTCTTATAAAACTCCTGTCTTTGTTCGATACTAAAACCAGACCCTACCCTTACAGTGTGACCCTTATGTTGAATCATCACGCAACTCAACATAGTTTCCTCACATTCTGCACCATCTTTAACATAGCGGAATGGCCCCATCTCTGTGTCCAAAACCTCATATTCATCATCAAAGAAAGACTTATATTTCAGTAGGTCTTTGGATCGTTTGCCTTTATATGGAGTATCAGCACGAACCATCAGACCTTCCCAGCCGTTTTGTGTTGATTCTTTGACAAATTCTTGAAAATGATTTTCATCCTTAATCAAAGATTGTTCAAGAAGTGTCAAGCATGGACATTCATTCTTCTTCATGATCTCTGTAAGATTCTTAAGCCTTATACCAAATGGTCTGTTGTATTCTCCCTTCTGGCTATAAAACTCATCATGAGTAATCATATCAAAAATCTTATAGGAAGGATTAGGAATAGTATGATCCTTCTTGCGAAGCTCTTTCATTACTCCTTGAAAATCCTCATTACCATCTTCATCAACAAGACAAAGCTCTCCATCAAGAACTACATTAGTAAGTCCCAAAGCTTTAATCCCACCGCTAACAATATCAAGAGTATCAAAGTTTTTTCCCGTGCGGGAATAAAAGGTAGTATTACCATTACTATCAACAATAGCAATACATCTAGCACCGTCGATCTTCCTGCTAACATACCATCCATCCTTCCAGTCTACAATTTTAGGAACATACTTGTCTGCTAGAGCAACACTGAATGTTGGAATATGATCTGGAATAGCTTTATTAATCAGCTTGTCTCCAGCACGAGTTTTCAAGTCCTTATCAATGATGCAGTGAATAAGTTCTTCATGTTCTGAATGATTGTCAATGAAAGCATTAACCGCTCCAATGGCATCGTGACCAGTGATTTCTCTATTCTTCAAAGAATCCAACAGATCAAAGATAGTCTTATAAGACTTTCCTCTGAGAGAGGATTTCTTTTTAAGATTATCACTAGTCACATTATACTGCCAAAGAGGATGGTATGTATAGAGCAAAATCTTCTTGATAAAATCTGCTCCAGCCTGATTGGAAGAGGTATAATCCTCAATAATTCCAACCTTATCAAGTGTACTACTAGTTGCTTTAAGATCACGAACAAAACCATCCAGATGCTCAAACGACATTTTTATTTTCTCCTGTGTTGTCCCAATTCTACCATACGGTAGTCCTCTTGTCAAGTATCGGTTATTTACGATTCGGTCTTGAAAGAAAATAATTCATAGCATTGGTGATGCCAGCAAAATTATCTCCAAGTTTACCTATGCCGGTATTGCAAGGCTCACAAAGCCAGCCCCTAAAACTATCGTCATCATGGTCATGATCTAAAGCCCATTTATATGGCACTTTCTTACAACATTCACAAACTGTTGGTTTTGGTGGTGCTTTTTTATGCAGCTTAACTCGTATCTTAGAATGTTTCTTGACACATTTTCGGCATCTACTATCAAGATTATCTTTGTACATACTGTGTTTGGGAAAACTTGCTAAGTTTTTTCGTTTCAAACAGTATGAGCAGATTTTACGCATTATTAGCTGTTTTTTTAAAGAATTCTATTACTTGTTCATCGCTAAAATTATTCCGAGCATAATTAACTATCAAACAAACAAATCTTACATTTTCTTTTGAGTATCCTTTATCGTTATTTATTCTATCTAATGAAGCCTGATATGGATTTTTATTTTTACCATCATCAAAAGCTTTACATACCAAAGGCAAGCCCGTTATTGCACATTTGCCACTCTGATTATTCCATATGTCTCTAACATCCTCTAGTGAGAGATTAAAATCTTTTTTTGTAGACTTATTTGTTCCCTGGGATCGTCTTTTTGCATTTCTTAAATGATATCTAAATGGAGTAAATT
>Ga0209651_1000351_pt1 | contig 17009 bp, 19 predicted proteins | sample LauGreFBDMM110SN_2_FD_188216 | JGI IMG/M metagenome (GOLD analysis project Ga0209651, IMG submission 188216) | Freshwater lake microbial communities from Lake Michigan, USA - Fa13.BD.MM110.SN (SPAdes) (version 2) | ecosystem: Environmental > Aquatic > Freshwater > Lake | place: Lake Michigan... | reverse complement strand
AACACCCACGCCATCAAGTCCGATGTTTATGCCGAGTGCTTCCAGCAGATCTGCTGCCCCTGACTTTGACGATGCAGCTCGGTTACCGTGTTTAACTACCTTGACTCCGGCGGCTGCGGCAATAATCGCAGCCGTTGTTGAAATATTAATTGTGTGGGCGCCATCTCCACCAGTACCAACTGTGTCAACAGCTCGATCCTTGATGGTTATCGGAGCGCAATGCTGATACATCTGCGCAACTAGCGCGCCAACTTCTTCGGCAGTTTCGCCCTTGGCTTTTAAGGCAAGTAAGAATCTTTTGATGACATCGATGTCTGCATTTCCCGTGAGGATTTCATTCATACACCACTGAACATCTGGGGTTTCAAGATCTAGACCGGAGTCCAAACACAAGATGTGTGAATCCCACCGCGATTGAATCATCTCGATATTTAAGCAGAAACGAGTGTTGTGCCGCGGAGTAATTGCGCCGCTGTTTTAGCAAGAGTAAAAGGATCAATTGGATGCACAACAGAGGCCTCAGCCATTGACCAGGCAGCGAGCCATGCATCTTCCTTACGTCCAGTAATAACCAAGACTGGCGGGCAATTGAAAACTTCATCCTTCAACTGGCGGGCAATGCCCATGCCCCCTTCTTGTGCTGCTTCTCCATCAAGAATGAAAAGGTCAGCACGAGGTCCACCACCAATGCTCTTTGCATCGACATAAGCGCGCAAGGCAGAACCCGTGGCGAACTCATGAATCTCATGTTCTGGTAGATCAGCGGCAACTCTCCGTCCCAAGGCAGAGGCAATTGATGCACGAACCGATGAATCATCGGAGTACACAATGATCTGCTTCTTGGTCTCTGACATAGTTGAAAGTCTATTCTCCAAACACTGACCTGGCCTCACTTTTCCGAAAAGGAGCCAGCACTTTTATAGTGATCCGTTTCACCTCAGATGCACTCATTTACGACACCCTATGAGCCCGCTGGCAAGACGCCGAGCCTAATTTCGGGAATAATCGGCTTCATGTCCAGCACAATCGCACACCAGAAGATCACTCGCCCCAACGCAGTAGCTGTGGGCACGATCGTGTGGCTTGCCAGTGAACTCATGTTCTTTGCTGCTTTGTTTGCAATGTATTTCACCATTCGGGCTGTTCAAGGTCCGTCAATTTGGGCGGAATCAACAGTGCTTTTAAACATTCCTTTTGCAGCATTTAATACAACCATTCTTGTTCTCTCATCTGTTACATGCCAATTCGGCGTCTTTGCTGCTGAACGTTTTCAAAGTTATCGAACAGGAAACGTATTTCAATTCACCAGATGGGGAATGCGCGAATGGTTCGCTACGACATTCTTGATGGGTGCATTTTTCGTTTCTGGACAGATCTATGAATACGCAATGTTGGTCTCTGAAGGCAAAACGCTTTCATCGGATGCATACGGCTCGGTCTTTTACGTTGCAACCGGTTTTCACGGCTTGCACGTAACGGGTGGCCTCATTGCCTTTTTAATTGTGATGGTCCGTGTATCAAAGGCCAGACGTTTTACACATCAGCAAGCAACAACAGCAATTGTAGTTTCGTATTACTGGCACTTCGTAGACGTTGTGTGGATCGCACTTTTCTCAGCGATCTACCTCATTAAGTAGTAAGGGAATCAAGTGAAGCGCATATCTCGCTACCGTCGCCACAAGGCGGCTGGACCATTTCTCCTTCTCTTCGCTTTATTTGCTATCGGAACAACTTTTAACGTTGCAAGTGCGACAACTTCTGCAGAAACAACAGCTGCAGATCGCTCAGTGCAGATTGAAGAAGGACGCCAGATATTCCTTAAGGGTTGCTCTTCTTGTCACGGATTAAATGCTGAAGGGGCACAGATAGCACCTTCTCTTATCGGCGTCGGCGCAGCCTCTGTTGATTTCCAAGTTGGTACAGGTCGTATGCCGTTGGCGGAAATGAGCGCACAGGCGATGCGCAAGGATCCAATCTATAGCCCTGAAGAAACAGCAGCTTTAGCTGCCTATGTTGCAACCCTTGCACCTGGACCAGCTATTCCAGCTGAGTCATCTCTTAATTTCGAACGTGATGGAAGTACCGCCGAAGGCGGAGAGTTATTCCGAAATAACTGCGCGATGTGTCACAACTTTGCCGGTCAAGGTGGCGCGCTCTCACAAGGTAAGTACGCACCGACATTGATGGGTGTTGAACCAAAACATATTTATGAAGCAATGGTTACTGGTCCACAGTCGATGCCAGTTTTTAGTGATAAAACAATTACAACCGAAGAAAAAATGTCGATCATCAAGTGGATCAAGGCAGCAGAGAGCGAACCAAATCTAGGTGGCGCGTCACTTGGTCGCGTGGGTCCCGTGACAGAAGGATTATTAGGTTGGGTACTTGGACTAGGAATGCTCATCGGCGTTGCTGTCTGGCTAGCGATGAAGGCGAGATAACACAATGTCTAATGAAATCGAAGCCATACAAGATCCAGGATTGCCTGCCCACGTTCACCGCAAAGCTGACACCGATCCAGCAGCAGCAAATCGTGCCGAGCGCCAAGTAGCAATACTGTTTGGAATTTCTGCACTTGGAACAGTTCTACTAATTGTCTCCTACATATTTATCCCAGATGATCTCTTCATTTTTATTCCTGTTATGGGTAATCAGAATGCGCATCAACTTGGCCTCGGTTTAGGAATGGCAATTTCCTTGTTCTTCATTGGCATGGGTGCTATCCACTGGGCTAAGACATTAATGCCCGACACTGAAGTTGTCGCACAACGTCACGAACTCCGCTCCCCTGACTCTGATCGCAAAGATTTTGTCGATGCGGTTAAATCAGGAGCAGGTGCTGCAGGATTAGGTCGCCGCTCTTTAATTAAGAGATCACTGGGTGCCGCTCTTGGATTATCTGCTCTCTCTCCGCTACTTCTACTTCGCGATTTGGGTCCTTTGCCAGGTAAAGAGCTTGAGAAGACAAGCTGGAAATCAGGTACTTATTTAGTGACAGATCCGGGCAATCGCCGCATCAAAGATTCTGATCTTGAAGTTGGCGCAGTAGCCCAAGTCCTTCCTGAAATTGCAGATCCAGAGCATCGCAAACTGAGCGACATCGCAAAAGACGCTGTCTTACTCATTCGTCTTCGCCCACAAGAGTTCAATCTTGAGGCGGACAAGTTGGCAATGACCCACGATGGGATCATCGCCTTCTCCAAGATTTGTTCTCACATGGGATGCGCGGTGGCGCTCTATGAACAGCAAACTAAGCACCTGTTATGCCCATGCCATCAATCAACATTTGATGTGACTCGGGGGGCCAAAGTTATCTTCGGACCTTCCGCCAGGCCATTACCGCAATTAGATATTACAATTGATGACGAGGGTTACCTCGTGGCACGCCAACCATTCTCCGAACCAGTCGGACCTAGTTTCTGGGAGCGAAACTCACAATGACAGTTGAAGCGCGTTTAGGCACCGTTGCTAACTATGTAGATGAGCGCACTGGCGGTGCGGCATGGATGAAGAAGAACCTGCAAAAGGTATTTCCTGATCACTGGTCATTCCTCTTAGGCGAAGTTGCGCTGTACTCATTTGTTATCTTGCTTTTGTCCGGAACTTTTCTAACATTTTGGTTTGATCCTTCCCAGCGTGAAGTTATTTACGAGGGTAGCTATGAACCTCTTGAAGGCATAAAGATGTCAGCGGCTTACGCTTCCGCCCTACACATCTCATTTGAGGTTCGCGGTGGGCTCTTGATGCGCCAGATTCACCACTGGGCAGCCCTTATCTTTATGGCAGCAATTGTTGCCCACATGATGCGCGTCTTCTTTACCGGAGCGTTCCGCAAGCCACGTGAAGGTAACTGGATTCTCGGTATCGGACTTCTAACTTTAGGAATCGTTGAAGGTTTCCTTGGTTACTCACTGCCAGATGATCTTTTGTCAGGTACTGGAGTGCGTATTGCAGAGGCGATTATTCAAGCCTTACCTGTTGTGGGCTCGTATTTTGCTTACTTCGCTTTCGGCGGCGCCTTCCCAGGTGAAGCATTTATTCCACGTATTTACACCGTGCACGTGTTGCTATTGCCAGGAGCATTCTTGGCGTTAATCACCGCTCACTTAATGTTGGTGTGGTACCAGAAGCACACTCAGTACCCAGGTCCAGGACGCACAGAGAAGAATGTAGTCGGATACCCATTGATGCCTACATACATGGCTAAAGCTGGCGGATTCTTCTTCATCGTCTTCGGTGTGACAGCGTTTTTGGCTGCTGTTGCATCTATCAATCCGATTTGGCTCTACGGTCCATACACCCCGGGACAAATCTCTGCCGGTTCGCAACCCGATTGGTATATGGGATGGCTGGATGGTCTCGTGCGCATGGCTCCCCCAATTGAAACTCAGGCATTTGGTCACACAATTTCCTGGAACATCTTGGTACCGGGGTTGATTATTCCTGGCATCTTGTTTACTGGAATGGCGCTGTATCCATTCATCGAAAGTTGGATAACTGGCGATAAGCGCGAACATCATTTGCTAGATCGTCCACGTAATGCGCCAAACCGCACCGCACTTGGGGCCATGTCACTTACATTTGTGATGGTTACTTTGATTAACGGTGGTAATGACATCATTGCTACCCACTTTGATCTCTCTATCAATCAGATCATGTGGGGTACTCGTTTTGGAGTCTTCCTACTTCCTCCACTTGCTTTTGTGATCACAAAGCGTCTTTGCTTATCATTGCAACGCGCCGACAGAGATTTAGTTCTCCACGGCCGTGAGACTGGAACCCTTCTGCGTTTGCCTCATGGTGAGTTTGTAGAAGTCCACGAACCGATCTCACCAGAGAAGGCATACTTCCTCACTTCACACGAACAGGCTCCAGCACTGGAACTACCTGCCGTTGATGGCCACGGAGTAAAGCGCGCTCATGCGCTACGAAATAAACTTCGTGCACGTATGAGTGTTGCTAACGCAGAAGCGATTCCAAAAGTCTCACTTAACGAACTGAAAGAGATCGAACATCACTAATTAGATATAACAAGCCAAACACCCAGGGCTGTAATTCCTATACCTAGGAAGCCTTGGATGTTTACTTTTTCCCCAAACAAAAAGAATGCCTCTAAAGCTGTCGCGGGTGGAATTAAATAGAGGAGGGAAGAGACTGAAGCAGCACTGCCAGTGTTGAGCAACCAGAGTAAAAGCAGAATTGCACCGACCGATAAGACGGCAATTAGCCACACAAAAGCACCAATAAATTGCCCGCTCCACTGAATACGAGTTCCACCTGTTGCAATTGCGGCTACACCTAAAACTAAACCACTTGCAAGGTACTGATAGGCAGTCCCGGAAATTAGCGGGACATCTGCACCAATCTTCTTTTGCAACAAAGTTGCCGCAGTACTCCCAATTAACGCAACAAGAATGCCAATAACACCGCTTGCGGGGATGTCTTGCTCAAAGGAAGGACCTAACACTAAGACAACACCTATTAATCCAAGTACTAATCCCACAATTTGTTTTGCCCTTAGCTGCTCTCCCAAAACCTTTACAGCCAAGATTGAGACCAACACCGGCTGCAGGCTGGTTACAACCGCGGCCACACCCGCCGGCAATCCCTTGGAAATAGAGTAAAACACTCCCCCCAAATAACATGCATGGAGAAAGAAACCAATCACCGAGGAGCGGGTAATAGCTGATGCACCTATTGCAATAGGTGATTTCATTACCGCAGCGATTGCAAACAAGATAAGTGCTGCGATTAAGACCCGAACTGATAAGAAAATGAATGGGTCTGCAAAGGGCAAACCATACTTCGCACCAATAAAACCTGTGCTCCACAAGAGTACAAAAAGCACTGGAGCGACTCTAGATAATTTTACGCCTCGCAAATCGCCTTCAACCGCACTAATGACTTTGCCATCCACTTGGGATTGTGCGCCATGGCACCTGTCATTTTTAACCAACGGGCTGAATATCCAGGTATGGCGCTTGCATCAAAAGATTCGGTGACTTGTGTGGACGCATTACCTAATTCAGTCAGCTCGTATGACCATGTCCACTTCATTAAATGACACCATGAGATTTTTTTATTCTCCTCAAAAGCTACCACCGTATTTTTGATGCGATATGGGATCTTGATTTTCATAGCCATAGAAAACTTAGCCCCCAGAAACAATCGTTCTGGGCCCGAAACAGAATTCTGAATGGTTTGCGAGCCATCAAATAACTTATGAGATGAAGGGTTTGCGAGTAAATCAAATATTGTGCTAGCTGGGGCGTTGATAATTATTCGAGCAGCTGTGGTGTTTGGGGAATCTGTGGGAAGAATTTCCGCCCGATTATTGCTCATTAATGCGCAGAAGAAGTTGCTGGCTTCTCATATTCGGTGACCATCCCAATGACAGAGATCATCAACGCTCCGAGGCCAATGAGTGAGAGCCACCATCCGATTAACAATCCCAGACCTAGTGTGCAGGCACTGAGTGCAACTGGTAGCGGCCACCAAGAATGTGGACTGTAAAAACCTAGCTCGCCCGCGCCATCTGAAATTTCCGCTGTGAGGTTATCTTCAGGAAGATCTACGCCAATTCGCTTCTGCGTAAACCAAATATAAAAACCGATCATTCCTGCCAAGCAGGCCGATAAAAGTAAGCCGCTAATGCCCAAAGGCTCTCCGCCGATTCGTACATACACAACAGTCACAATTGCATAGAAGAGTGCAAGTCCGCCGAATAACTTCCAAGAGGCCTTCATCTTCTAATGCTTCCCCTCAGTTTTGACATGTGGATGATGTAAATCGAAGGCTGGTCGCTCACTAGAAATACGTGGCATGGATAGAAAATTGTGGCGTGGTGGTGGACAAGAAGTAGCCCACTCAAGAGAGCTTCCATAACCCCATGGATCATCTACGCCAACCATTGGTGCCTTACGAGTGATCCAAATATTTATGAAGAATGGAATCATCGAAAGTGCGAGCAAGAATGAACCAACTGTTGACACTGTGTTCATGAAGGTAAAGCCATCACCTGGAAGGTAATCGGCGTATCGACGAGGAAACCCCTTTATACCTAGCCAGTGCTGAATTAAGAAGGTGAGGTGGAAGCCAACAAACAAGGTCCAGAAGTGAATCTTTCCAAGACGCTCATTGAGCATGCGTCCTGTCATCTTCGGCCACCAGAAGTAAAACCCTGCAAACATTGAAAACACAACTGTTCCGAAGAGAACATAGTGGAAGTGCGCAACTACGAAGTAACTAGCAGAGACTGCAAAATCAAGGGGTGGTGAAGCCAGAATAATTCCTGTGAGACCACCGAATAGGAATGTCACAAGGAATCCCATGACCCAGAGCATTGGTGTTTCGAAGGTTACGTGACCTCTCCACATAGTTCCGATCCAGTTGAAGAATTTAACGCCGGTTGGAACACCAATCAAAAATGTCATAAATGAGAAGAAGGGCAGCAGAACTTGACCACTTGCAAACATGTGGTGCGCCCACACTGAGACGGACAGAGCTGCAATAGCAATTGTTGCTGCAATCAGACCTAGGTACCCAAAGATTGGTTTACGAGAAAAGACTGGCAAAATCTCAGTAACGATTCCAAAGAATGGTAGAGCAAGAATATAAACCTCGGGATGGCCAAAGAACCAGAAAAGATGCTGCCACAGCATGGCTCCACCATTGGCCGGATCAAATAAATGCGAGCCATAGAGGCGATCTGCCTCTAACCCTAGGAATGCTGCTGCTAATGGCGGGAAGGCCAGTAAAACTAAGATCGATGTAAGCAGAACGTTCCAAGAAAAGATGGACATGCGGAACATCGTCATTCCTGGTGCACGCATCGTGAAAATCGTCGTAATGAAGTTAACTCCACCAAGAATTGTTCCAACACCACTGATTGCTAAACCAATTAACCAAAGATCCCCACCGATTCCTGGTGAGTACTCGGAGTTAGACAGTGGTGCATAGGCCGTCCAGCCAAATGAAGCTGCACCGCCAGGTGACAAGAAACCAGCAAAGGTCATCAAGCCACCAAATAGGAAGAGCCAATAAGAGAACATATTCAAACGCGGGAATGCAACATCTGCCGCGCCGATCTGCAACGGCATAATCACATTTGCAAAACCAACGAAAAGAGGTGTTGCAAACATCAAAAGCATGATCGTTCCGTGCATTGTGAAGATCTGGTTGTACTGCTCGTTGCTTAAGAACTGCATTCCTGGACGAGCCAATTCTGCACGCAGAACAAGGGCTAAAACGCCCGCAATCAAGAACCAGGCAAAAGATGTCATCAGGTACATGTACCCAATCGTCTTGTGATCGGTCGAGGTAATCCACTTTACAAAAGATTTACCCTTCGCAGCAGGCATTGGAGCCTTCAAGGTTGTCGTTGGACGTTCTGCGTACGTTGTCATGCTTGGCTCCCCTTAAGTGTTTCTAAATAAGTTTTATACTCCGCTGGTGTTACTACCTTTACGGTGAAAAGCATTTGCGAGTGACTACGTCCACATAAAATGTTGCAACGCCCCGGGAACTCGCCCAATTTATTAGCGGTAAATTCCAGCTCGTTAGTAACCCCCGGAAGATTTTGAATCTGAATCATGAATGCCGGGATCCAGAATCCGTGGACGACATCATTTGAAGTAATTGTGTACCGAACGCGCTCCCCAAGTGGAAGCACCAAGGTAGGAGGTTGAGTTGGAGATCCGGTTACAAGAGCCTTTTCTCCAGCCTCAGGATAGCCGAACTGCCACGACCACTGAAATCCTTTAACGGTTATTTCGTGGGCATATGTATCGGTTTTTTCAGTAATTATGTTTTGTCGTTCAACGGTGAAATAGAAAAGCACCGCAACAATGACGAAGGGAATTATCGTGTATGCAACTTCAACAGGAACGTTGTACTGAGTTTGCTTAGGAAACTCTGGGCCATCCTTTTTGCCGCGATGGAAAACTGCTGGCCACAAAATTAGGATTAATGTAAAGACTCCGACTACACCTGCTGCGATCCATGCTCCTTGCCACAACGACAGCGAAGCATCATTTACGCTTGAAACTCCCTCGGGAAAACCCCAATCCATACTCTTTGAGCAACCTGTTAAGAAAAGAACAGGAAGCAGAAGCAGCGGTGCTCGTAAGCGCGAAAACAGGGTGCGAGGCATAGGTGTAAGGATAGTTTGTATTCGCCCTCAGCGTCGCACGAGCACATTCATCACGAGTGGTGGCGCTCCTCACATCCACGTGAGTAATAACTAGGTCAGATGCTGAGCAATTTCATCCGCAGCGGCTTGGCCATACGCCTCGGCAAATCGGGCAATAAATTCAGGCTTTGTAAAGCGGTATTCCTGAGTACCCAAGGTTTCTATGACATAAGTGGCTATCAAAGCACCGAGCTGTGCGCATCGCTCATGAGAAAGCCCCCATGCAAGGCCGGCGATAAAACCAGATCTAAATGAATCTCCAACACCGGTTGGATCCGTCTTTGATTTCTCCTTCGGGCAGCCGACTTGTACAAACTCCCCCGCCGCACTTTCTACCTTCGCACCCTTTGAACCCAAAGTCACTACTCGGTATGTAACACGTTCCAAAATCTCTCGGTCACTCCACCCTGTTTTTTGCATGGCAAGAGCAAGTTCATACTCATTCAAAAACAGATAGGCCGCACCTTCGATTAACAGCTTAATTTCTTCACCAGTCATACGTGCCATCTGCTGTGAAGGATCGGCCGCAAATGCAATGCCTTGTTGGCGACAGACTTCAGAGTGACGGAGCATGGCCTCAGGATCATCAGGTGAAATCACCATCATGTCTAAGCGTCCAACTTTTTCCATAATTGGACTTAATTCAATGTTTCGAGCCTCTGACATTGCACCTGGAAAAAATGATGCGATCTGATTGAGCTCTTGATCAGTTGTGACAACAAAGTGGGCGGTGTGCAGTGTCTTTGACACTAAAGCGTGTGAGGTGTCGACGCCATGACGTGAAAGCCAGGCATCGTAATCAGCCCAGTCTGTGCCAACGGCTGCAATCAGAATTGGGTTCAGCCCAAGAACACCCATTCCAAAAGCGATGTTTGCCGCACATCCACCACGCCGCACATCCAAACTATCGACCAGAAATGAGAGTGAGACTTTTTCGAGAGAGCCGGCTACGAGTGAATCGGTAAATTTTCCAGAGAAGGTCATCAGGTGATCAATACCAACAGAGCCCGCTACACCAATTTTCATGTGGGGATACTAATGCGAAAAGTGCGGATGCTTAGTTGAATGAATCGCCACAAGCACAAGAACCTTGCGCTTGCGGATTATCAATAGTAAATCCCTGCTTTTCAATTGTGTCAACGAAATCAATCGTCGCACCTGAAAGATATGGGTCGCTCATCTTGTCGGTAATCACCTTTACTGCGCCGAATTCGCGCACGATGTCACCATCCATGTTGCGATCATCAAAGTAGAGCTGGTACTTAAGGCCTGAACATCCACCTGGCTGCACAGCAACGCGCAAATTGAGATCGTCGCGTCCTTCTTGAGCCAACAGAGCAGACACCTTTGCGGCGGCTACATCAGTTAACTGAATTCCAGTTGTTGTCGTTGCTTCAGTTGTCATTGCACTCTCCTTGATTGACTCCTGGTCAAAGCCTACTCCCCCCGTGTCCGGCAAGCGAGTTGAGGAGCGGTTCAACACGGCCTCTATAGTTATGCCATGAGTACACATGAGAGCAAGGGTCGCCCAACCCCAAAACGCAAAGAAGCCGAGTCAAAACGCAAAGTTTCCTCCCTCGCACCCATTGTTACTAAAGATCAAAAGCGAGCTTCTAAAGCGGTAGGCAAGCAAGATCGAATAGCTCAACGCGCCGCATATCTTCGTGGGGATGAAGCAGCATTGCCGGTACGTGATCGTGGACCTGCACGTCGTTTCGTCCGCAACTATGTGGATTCTCGCCGCTCAACTGGTGAATATTTTCTACCCACTATTTTCATCGTTTTAGTTTTGACGCTATTTCCAGTTCCAGCGATTCAATTGGGAGCAATTGCACTCATGTATGCGATGTTGATCATTGCAGTTGTCGACGGAATTCTTCTCTCAAAGAAAATCCGTAAGGCGGTAGAAGAGCAGTTCCCGGGCACCGCAACAAAGGGTCTTGGAATGTATGCCTGGCTTCGTTCAACGCAGATGCGACGCCTACGTGCGCCTCATCCTCAAGTATCAGTTAGCAAAAAGAAAAACTAAGCGCGAGGATTTGGGCTTTCATTCTTCTTAGCATCGCGCTCTGGAAGTTTTCCAAGTGCGGTGTCAATGGCCTTCATGACACCTGCATCTAGCTTTACACCAGATGCCTTTACATTCTCCTTGACCTGCTTTGGTTTTGTAGCACCCATGATCGCACTGGACACATTTGGATTTTGAAGCACCCATGCAATAGCAAGTTGCCCCATTGTTAAACCAACACCATCAGCAATTGGCTGTAGCTTTTGAACCGCTTCCAAAACCTCTTCGCGCATCCAACCCTTAATCATGTTTGCGCCACTGCCCTTGTCAGTTGCACGAGATCCTGCAGGTGCTTTCTTTCCAGGCAAGTACTTACCGGTCAAGATTCCTTGAGCCATCGGTGACCACACGATTTGGCCAATACCCTCTTTTTCGGAAAGCGGGACAACCTCTGCCTCAATAACGCGCCATAGAGCTGAATACTGTGGCTGGCTTGAAACAAAGCGGTTATATCCACGAGCATCTTGAATTGCTAATGCAGAGGTGATTTGTGCTGCGTTCCATTCAGAAAAACCAATGTAATGAACCTTGCCGGCACGGATTAGATCATCAAATGCACTTAAGGATTCTTCAATTGGTGTCTCATAATCAAAGCGGTGCATTTGGTAGAGATCAATGTGGTCTGTCTGAAGTCGCTTCAGGGATGCATTACATGACTCGATAATGTGCTTGCGAGAGAGTCCGCGATCATTTTTGCCCGTACCTGTTGGCCAGTACACCTTTGTGAATAGCTCATAGGATTCACGCTTAACGCCTTTGAGTGCCTTGCCCAAAACTGTTTCAGCTTTAGTGCCGGCGTAAACATCTGCGGTGTCAAAGGTAGTGATGCCAACTTCAAGGGCTGCTTTCACGCACTTGATAGCCGCATCTGATTCGATCTGATTTCCGTGAGTGATCCAGTTTCCGTAAGAGATTTCAGAAACGTACATTCCCGTACTGCCAAGGCGTCTGTATTCCATGAGCGCAAGCCTATGACTAGCGCGCCTAGTTGCCAACCTACGGGTCGGTTGGTTGAATTTTAAAGACCTTTCTGATAATTTTACGCCGCTCGTTGTTCTAGGAAACTATGTTCAATTGGTGGCGTTGTGTCTAGCGAAGTCCGGTTTAATTCCGGCGCTGTCCCGCAACTGTAAATGATCGAAAGATCTAAGCCAGGTCGCCTGGCAGAACGCCGATGTATCCGATCCCGGAGGAGGGTCGGGTCTTAAGGTGCTACTGCTTTTTGGCCCATTTTCCTCCCTTTTATTTTAGAGGGAGTTTTTTATGTTTAAATCACATCTGCGGGCTGTCACATTTGCAATCCTTGCAATTGTTTTCGCCTCTGTTTTAGTTAGCCCCGCGCAAGCTGCGGGAACGAAGTATCCGCTCACAATAAAGTTTGGCGACTACACGACCAAATTGGTCAAGAAACCAACAAGAATTATTTCACTATCACCAAGTGCAACTGAAATTTTTTATGCAATAGGAGCAAAGTCCCAAATCTTGGCAGTTGACAGCCTTTCAAATTATCCAACTGGTGCTCCTATAAGCAAGATCAGTGCGTACGAACCAAATGTAGAGGCGATTCTTCAACTGAAGCCAGATTTAGTATTGCTCTCTTCCGATTCTGTAAAAGCACCACAAATTAGAAGTGCCTTAATTAAATTGGGTGTTGCCGTATTAATGGAAAAAGCACCAGCGACGCTCAATGATGTATACGCTGAAAATACTGCTTTAGGGAAGGTAACCGATCGTGCCAGCGGCGCAGCAAAACTAAATGCATCGATGGCAAAATCGATAAAAAATATTTTGCTAAAAGCCAAGACGAGCATAAAGGTTCGCATTTTTCACGAGCTAGATGAAACTTATTACTCAGCCACATCAAATACTTTTATTGGCAAAGTTTATAAGGACTTTGGGGCTATCAATGTTGCTGACGCGGCGCTGGGAGCTGATTCATCGGGCTATCCGCAATTATCAGCTGAGTACCTGCTAAAAAGTGATCCCCAGGTGGTCTTTTTGGCAGATGCGCAATATGGCACAACAATAGAATCGGTTTCTAAGCGTGCTGGATGGCCACAAATGAGTGCAGTTGTAGCTCAAAAAATTGTAGCTCTCCCAGCAGATATCCCTTCGCGATGGGGACCGCGACTTGTTGATTTCTATAAATTAATCGGCAGCACACTGGGGACAGTGACGAATTGAAAAATAGTGAGATTGGCCGAATCTGGCACTGGCAGATCACCGCGATAGTTGGAGTAGTTCTTTTTATCGTGTTGCTGCTCGGTGTCAGTTTTGGACCGATTTCACTTGATTTCCAACAAATTATACGGACACTGCTTGGATTAAGCGGCGGGTTGCAAGATGAGGAGAAAGCCCTCTTCTTGCAACTTCGCCTGCCTCGTGTGTTGTTAGCCGCACTTGTTGGAGCCGCACTAGCAACGAGCGGTGCTGTCTACCAAACGGTTTTCCGAAACCCGCTGGCTGATCCGTACTTGCTCGGAGCAGCAGCTGGGGCTGGGTTGGGTGCGACTATCGCATTAGCTGGTGGAAGATCAAGCTTTTATGCAGCGCTTCCACTCTTCGCATTTATCGGCGCTGCGCTTGCGGTAGCCGCGACATTTGTAATCTCAGGTCGATCATATGCAGATCCAGCGATGTTATTACTCTCTGGAATTGCAATCGGCTCTTTTGCGACCGCCGTCCAAACCTATTTGCAACAACGCAATAGTGAAGTCCTTCGCCCTGTGTATTCGTGGATCTTAGGGCAATTGACAGTTGCTGATTGGCAGGTAGTCAAGTGGGCAAGTTTCTACATTATTCTGGCACTATCCGTTTTAATCCGAATGTCCCGACAATTAGATGGTTTATTGCTGAGCGATGAGGAAGCTTTCTCGTTAGGTATCTCACCAAACAAGGTACGAATAATTGCTATCGGAGCGGCCACACTCGCAACTGCTACTGCTGTTTCAGCTAGCGGCTTAATCGGCTTTGTGGGAATTGTCGTGCCTCATTTAGTCCGTGGAATAACTAAACGAGCAACCAATCGGGCGCTCTTCACAGTGGCACTATTTGGTGCTGCATTTCTCGTCCTTGCAGATCTTGGTGCCCGCACATTGTTATCTCCTGCCGAATTACCTATTGGAGTAATCACTGCGTTTGTAGGTGCACCATTTCTGCTATTTGTGTTAAGAGCAAAGAGAGTTCTCAAATGATTACAATCAAAAACCTCTCCCTTCGCTATGGAGATTTCTACGCACTAAATCAGATCACACTGGATATTCCTCGTGGCAGCTGGAGTTGCCTCGTAGGGCCAAATGGCGCTGGTAAAACAACTTTTTTGAAAACAATGTTAGGTAACAAGCCGTACGATGGATCCATCAGTATTGACGGCATTGAGGTCTACAAAAATCTGCGAAATGTTGCATTCGTGCCGCAACGCCCTGAAATTCCCGCTGGAATGAATGTCGCAGAATATGTAATGCTTGGCCGAGCTCGCCTAGATGGTTGGGGGCGAGATTCAAACTCAAGTCGCAAATATGCGATGGAAATTCTAGAAGAGATGCAGCTAGTTGCAATGCGTCGACAATTAGTGACGCAACTGTCGGGTGGAGAAATGCAGCGGGTGCTGATTGCTCGGGCTTTAGTTCAAGAGGCAGAATTAATGATTTTGGATGAGCCGACCTCAGCCCTCGATCTTCACCATCAAATTTCTACCCTCGATCACATCGAGAGAGCACAAAAGAACGGGACTACCATTGTCTCCACTATGCATGACATCACCTTAGGTGCCATGTATGCAGAGCGCATCATAATAATGCAACAAGGAAGAGTTTTATTAGATGGCCAGGCTCGCGAAGTAATTCATTCCCAGGAGCTAAAAATGGCTTTTGATGATGGCATCACAATTCATACCTTAGAGAATGGTCGCCCGGTTATTGTTGCGAACAAAGCCACTGCCAGCCTATGACCCTGATATTTATCGCCGGCGGTGCACGGAGTGGAAAAAGCCGAAAAGGCGAGGAGTTGGCAATTTCGCTAGCAGGTGTGGGAAAGCCAATTTTTATCGCCACCGCTGAGGCCGTCGATGATGAAATGAAATCACGAATCGAAAAACATCAATTAGATCGTGGATCCGCATTTGAGTTGATTGAAGAGTCAAAAAATTTAACCAAGGTATTAACACAAATCAATCCTGCCGCAACCGTACTCGTGGATTGCCTAACGCTATGGTTATCAAACAACATGATGGGTTCAGAAGTCGATACCAATCAATCCGTTATATCCGCCGCCCGTGCTCGAGTGGGGAATACGATATTTATTAGCAATGAAGTGGGTGAAGGCATCGTACCGATGCATCCAGTGTCACGCCAGTTCCGCGATCTTTCTGGGATTATGAATCAGGAGTTTGCACGAGCTGCAGACAAGGTTTACTTCATGAAGTTTGGAATTGCACAGGAACTAAAATGATCAATGACGTCAAGGTTGCCTTTGCATTTTTAACTCGAATTCCGATAAGTCATAAGGATGACGTTTCAATTCAAAGAAGTGCGGTTTGGTTCCCGTTTGTCGGCTCCACGATAGGACTTGCAGCAGGGTTGGTATTTGTTGGACTTAATAAATTAATCCCAACTACCCCGGCTGCAGCACTCACGCTCCTTTTTTCCATCCTTGTCACCGGGGGGTTTCACCACGATGGGTTGGCCGATACATTTGATGGCTTAGTTGGGGGCTGGAACCCTGAAGATCGTCTTCGAATCTTGAAGGATTCGCGCCACGGTACATATGGCGTCCTTGCTATCGTTTTGCAGGTAATCATTCAATTCACACTTTTATCCGCACTGAGCCCACGGATTGCTTTGCTCGCACTAATCTCTGCCCATACATTGGGACGGCTTGTTCCGATTTATTTCATGCTCTCACCTGCTGCGCCATCACACGAGGGTATGGGTGCGACCTATGTGCGCACCGTTAAAGGTAACCATGTGCTTTTTGCAACATTGATCACTATCGCCTTATTGATGCCTCTAATAGGTCTTCACTTATTACTCCTGGGCGCAATTGTTGGGATTGTTTCTCTCTGTTTCTTACTTTATGTACGAAGAAAAATCGGCGGAGTGGTTGGTGACGTTCTCGGTGCGTCCGAGCAGATTGCTGAAAGTGTTGTTTTATTCTATTTTCTAGTTATTTCGACTAACAAATTTTGGCTGTCATGGATGATTTAATTGCGGAACGCTTCGATTGTGTACTTTTTGATCTGGGTAACACATTAATTAGACAAGAAAATCCGGGAACTCCCTATGAAGACTTGTCCGTCCAGATTTTGCCAGGAGTGCAGAAGTTGCTCGATGCACTCCGGGGCCGGGTCAAGATTGGCATTGTTTCAAATACGCAGACAATTACCTCGGTCGATATAAAGCGTAAACTTGGAGCCGCTGGACTGGATACATACTTTGATGTCATTATCGCAACCGCCGAATTAGGCAAACACAAACCAGATCCCGAACCCATAACGGCGGCAATCAAACAACTCAACTCAATTCCGGAGCGGACACTGTATATCGGAGACTTGGAAACCGATAAGCAAGCGGCCTTTGCGGCTGGTGCGCACTTTGCCTACACTGGCCCAAATGCATACGCCTCAGTAGAACAGTACTTGTTGCATAGTGACAGCGCATTAGATCGCGCTTTACATACGCAACCAATCTTTTCAATGCAACATGTCGAAACTGTACAAAAAGCACTCGACGGATTAGCTAAACCAGTTGGTGC
>Ga0209651_1000348_pt1 | contig 17069 bp, 9 predicted proteins | sample LauGreFBDMM110SN_2_FD_188216 | JGI IMG/M metagenome (GOLD analysis project Ga0209651, IMG submission 188216) | Freshwater lake microbial communities from Lake Michigan, USA - Fa13.BD.MM110.SN (SPAdes) (version 2) | ecosystem: Environmental > Aquatic > Freshwater > Lake | place: Lake Michigan, USA... | reverse complement strand
CGCGCCTATATCGGTAGAATTCAGTTGGATCCGCTCACCCGCAGGATCCAGCGCTGTATCCGTAGCCAACACCAGAGGTCCATAGCAAATGGCCGCCCGGCCCAAGTTGTTATGCTCCCCAGCCACCACCCGCGCATTGGGCGGCAACACCAGATTGAGCCGGTCTCCGGCTTGCCAGGTGCGGCGCACCGCCACGTAGCCATCCTCACCCACAGTCATCGGCAGAGTCTTGCCACCCAGTTTAAGCGTCGCATTGGAACACCAGGTCGGGATGCGCAGTTTCACCGCAAAGTCAGCGGGTTTCTCCGGCTTGATGTCGATAGCGATGTTCGGCTCGCTCGGAAAGCGGGTGGTTAGGTTCACCGCCACGCCAATCCCGTCCCGTAGCTTTAACTGGGCATTGGCTTGGTCATAGAGGTTTACCACCACACCTTCACCGTCCGTGGTCAGTGCACAGGTGGGTAAAAGCACGGGACCACGCGGGCCGCTCGACAGACAGCAAAAGCCGGTAAAGTTGGTGGAATAGGGCTTGGTGCCCACCAGCCCCACATAGTAGGTCCACGCTTTGCCGTCGGGGCTTTGGGCGCTGGCCAACTGGTTGTAGGCCGTTCGCTCTATTTCCTGAGCGTAGCGGGCCTCCCCGGTGAGGCGCAGGAGTTGCGCGTTAAACTGCATCCAAGTGACGGTTGCACAGGTTTCGCCCACATGGTTGTTGTTCGGCAAATCGAAGTCGTCGTGAAACGTCTCGCGGTAGCTGATGGCGCCCGTGATATAGCGCCGCTTGGCCGTGATATCCTCCCAAGCATTTACAGCGGCGGTCAACAAGTCCTTGTCACCGGAAATCCGATACCACTCAAGAAGGCCATTAACAAACGACAGTTGGGTGTATGCATGGGTGGCGTAAACTTGGTCGACACGCTTCTTCTCCAGCAGGGTCGCCACGAAAGAACGGGGTTTTGCGGCCTTACATTTCATGAGATACTGGCAGAAGTCCTTGTAACGCGGTTCACCGGTCATGCGATAGAGCATGATCATGGGCTCCAAGACGGTGACCTGACCCTCGAAAGGCGCTTGCTTCATGAAATCGAGTTTGCCGGGCTCGTTGCCAAACGTGTTGCACAGCAGGTCGCCCATCTTCCGGCAAGCGTCCATGGCTGATGGGTCACCGCTCAGGCGTACCCATGTCAGGAGGCCGAGCAGATTGTATTTGTGTGACCACACATCCCACTCCGTCCAGCGTTTCGGGGACTTGGCTTTGGACTGTGCCAGAGCGTTGACCCCACCGGCGATGGGCGAGGTATACGCCGCCAGTCCAGAGCTGGACGAGAATGCTCCGTTTGGATTATCACCACTGGCGGGCCGGCCGATGACGCGCACGCTGAGCGCCTTCACCGGCTCGGCGAGAGTGCAGGAATACCCGGTCTTATTCGTGATTTTCTTGTTATCTGTGGCTGTAGTGGCGGGGTAATCCATCAACTCGCCGACCGTTTTCCAAGGGCCGTCCTTCACGGCCTGTATCTGAACTTGGGGTTTCCCTTTAGAGGCATCGAACCATCCACCGTTAGGCCAGTTTGCTCCATGCGTAAAGACCACCCAGCCCACGTTGGAGGGTTGAGCCAACGTCACCGCATACCAATCCTGCTCCTGCTTGGTTCTGTCGTAGGTGGAGATTAGCGTTCCTTGGATCAGCGAGCCTTTCACATTACCGGTGCGGGATTGGCTTTCGGAAACGGCAGGCAAGCAGTCAGGAACAGGGGGGGGCACGGCAGCGAGGGCTTCGGCCGTTTCGGCAACGACTTTTTTAACCGACACCGGCTTGGTGGTACCTAGGTTATCCGGCAAGTAGGTGCCCAAGTAGCCGTCGGCTTCCTGACATTTCATCAATTCCGTCACCGCGCTGGCGATCTTGGCACGCAGCTTTTCATCGCCGCTGTTGGCCCAAGCCAGGCTGGCGGCATGAATCCACTTGCCGATGTGCTCGCCGTCCCAGGTCATGCACCCAGGGCGCTTGCGGTATCCTTCGAGTAACCGGTCCACATCTACCGTCTCAAGGAGACGCGTATAGGTATTCGCTTGGATGCGGGCACCGAGCATGCTGTTAACATCAAGATGCACTCGGTCGGGGATCTGCATATCTTGGCGATCCTCCACCACCGCTGGAACCACATAAGGTGCGGGAGTGATGGCGGCGATGGCACTGGGTGACAACACCGTCGCGAATGGCAAAAGCATTGCCGGCACTGATAGATACTTTTTCATTATATCTCCTCTGTTCATTGGTGGTAAAAAATGATCTTAGGTCGCGTTGTTGTTTTGAATGGTTGGTGCCTTGTCGAATCCGTCCCCAAGGCGCGGGTTGTGAGTTTGCTACATCACCTTCACAAGGCGCCCGGAGAGGTCTTTGAGATTCGCGAAGTCCTCCACCGTCTATTGAAAACGGGAGAACCCGATATAGTTTGTTCCGTTCGTGGTGGTCGAATCCCCCCCCCAATTGATCTGATCGGGAGTCACGGTGGCCACATGCCCGTCGACGAAGGCGACATTGATCCGGCCCTTATGACGGGGCATGACACAACTGGCCGCAGCAGACGACACTCTGACGTAAGACATCCCAGTGCGGGGGGCGTCCTTTCGTGTGCTCCAAGGGCCTGAGGGTTCGGTGCCATTTTCATTCAGGCCGGCATCTGTGAACAAGACGGTGAGGCTCGGTTGGGGCACCTGAACCATGCGCACCCAAATAGGACCGGCGCTGTTGGTTGAGGCCGAGGCGAGCACGTCGGAGATCCCTATGCCCAGAGGGCAGGTGCTGCTTTGGCCCCCTCCTCCCGCTTGAGTTGCCGGGAGCGTGAGTTTGGGGCAGGAGTAAATCTTCGAATTCGACGCGTATTGCAGCACCAGGTCCTGCCAGAAGTATGCATTTCCATTCGAGGTAATCCGTTGGGAAGCGGGGCGAGGATAAGGTGACACGATCGCCGCGGCATAGCTGTTGGCAAGATGGGTCCTCGGAAATTTTCCATCGTTCTCGGCGGCAAAAAGCAAGGCGGCAGCCGCTACCTGCTTCATATTTGAGCTACATTTTGCGGTTGTCCCCTGTTCCAACATTCCTTTGAGAGATGCCAGCGAAAGCGCGGCAAGGATACCGACAATCGCAATCACCACGAGCAACTCAACGAGAGTAAAGCCAGATCTGGGGAGATTGTGAGCTTTCATTTGAAATACCGCAGAAGTTTTGCTGCAGATCGAAGAAGATGCACGCCTTGGGAAAAAAATGCCTCGCAGCAAGGCGCCAGCGCGTAGGTATCTGGCAGGTGTTGAATAGGGGAACATAAAGGTCATTTTATAGAGGAAAAACTCGGAGTTTTCTAGGTGGATATATCGTTTCGGGTTTATGGATTATCGAGAGGTTCGTGTCGCGATAACCGGCATCATCCAACAAGATGATGATGACGTTGGGTTTGGCGCCGATACCCGCGGCGTTGAATACCGCTAGCGGTGACAACACCAGCGCGAGTGGCAAAAGAATTGCCGGCACTGATAGATACTTTTTCATTACATCTCCTCTGTTCATTGGTGGTAAAAAATGATCTGGGGTCGCTTATTCCGCCGCATCGACCACACAGCGGAAGCCGAGGGTGCCGGCGCGGTCCTTGCTCGGAGCCATGAGCAGTAGCTTGCCGTGGGTGTTCAGCTCAAGCTTATTGGGGAAATACCAGACCGATCCCTGCGGTTTGAAGTAACTGCCACCGCGGAGGATTCCGCCACGAGAATGCTCATCGTGGTATTCGTCGGTCCACTGCCAGACATTGCCCGCCATATCCATGACGCCGAACGGGCTGGCACCTTTGGGGAAGGCATCCACATCAGTTGGCGGACGTAGCTCTTTGTTGTCCTTGTACTCCGGCGGAATCGCCTCGGCGTTCAGCTCGTTGCCCCATGGATACTTACGTCCATCGGTGCCTTGCGCGGCGTAGTGCCACTCGGTTTCATGTGGCAGACGCTTGCCGGCCCAAGCGGCGTAGGCGCGGGCATCTTCCAAGGAAACCCAAGTGACAGGCTTTTTTCCCCAGCCCTCCGGGTAGGTTCCATTCTTCCAGTCTTTGAGGAAGTTATAATCATCGCGCGGACGATATTTCGCCTCATCGACGAACGTTTTGAACTGCTCGTTGGTCACTGGGTAGGTGTCGATGTAGAACGATTTCAGGGTAACGGGCTGTCGATGGTAGCGACGTGGCGAAGACTCCCAAGGATACTGCACATCGGTGCCCACCTGGTTCCAGCCCTCGACCATCACACCTTCTACCTGAAACTCGAAGCTACCTGCGGGAATGCGGGTCATGCCTGGCGGTGCCGATTTCGCCGGCTTCGTGGCCGCAATAGGCACCTGTTTCTGCGGCAGGAACTTCCATTCGTTAGAGAATTCAGCCAAGCGCTTGTTGGCGAGCTTGCTCATCTTGGCCAGCAGAGTATTCAATTTCTGGTCCGGGGCGCCGTTGATTGCCAGCACCGAACCGAAGCCGTGTTCTTCGAGTTCAAAACTCAGTGTCGCCTCCTGACCCTCCAGCACGGGCTTGAGTTCAACACCGTGCCAAAGGTCGAAATAGCGGGTTCCGGGGGTGTAGGGCACGCGCAACTGCGGACCGTCAACTTGGTAGGTATTGCGGTTGATTACAGTCCAGATGGTTTGCTGCTCACCAGGAAAGCGGCTGGCAAAAACACTCTTTTGCAACGTGGGTGTATGCGGTTCCCAATCCTTGCTGACCAGCAGGTCTGGATAGGCACGCATGATCGTGGCGACGCGGCGCAGGGCCTCGCCATCGCGCGGGGTGATGCCATTCCAGATACACCAGATGCTCTCCCACGATTCGTAGCCGGTGCCATTGAAGAACGCGTGTTGGATATCCAAGTTACGTTCCCGTGTCCAGCGATCGCAGATATTGACCATATGCTTGCTCTCGAGCCATTTATATTTACTGACGATCGGGATATCCTTATCGGGGATAGCCATATGTCTTGCATACCTGTTGCAATACTCACCATCCCGCCAGTACCCCCAGGTCATGTTGATCCAGGGCAGTTCTGCCTCCCCGCGTTTTACTCCACCTTCGGGCTGGAACGCCAAAATATGTCCCGTTTCATCGGAAGCCTTACGATAGTCGATAGGCATACCAGACATGGTGTCGCCGTTGACGCCGTCGGCGCCTATCGCCTTCATATCGCGGGCAATGGCAACGGGGAGCGTCACCCCTTCAGGGCGTGATCCCTTTTCCCACCACGGCATCACGCCGAAGATCACCTTCACACCACGCCGGTGGAAATCATCCACCATTTGCTTCATCGCCGGAACCCCACCCGGCATAGCCCGGAACTGATCAAACTGGTTTGAGTTATCGATACCGATATTGGGATAGATGGCCCACACCAGCACCGCATCGATGCCGCCATAGCGTTTTTCCAGATCATCCAGGTAACGATCCACCGTGTACTTACCAGTCTCTACATCAAAGAAGTAGCGATCCTCGACCATCATCTGCGGCTGAACAAAGGCGCTGTGGCACCATTTGAGTTCCGGTCGGTCGTATTCGGTGCCGTAGTAGTTGATTTCAGCCAATTTTAACTCGCGCCACTTTTTCATGTCGGCGAGCCAGCTTTTAATCTCTTTATCACTCTGGCCAGGTCCCGGGATATGCTCGTGGGCCATCTTGAGCTTGGTTTCCAGTGCCATGCTTGGGATTTGTATGAAGGCATCGAGCCCGCCGGCGATGGGTGCAGTGCATGCCGCTAGTCCAGCGCTGGAGGTTAATTCTCCGTTACCACCCACCCGTCCGATGACGCGCACCGAAAGGGCTGTCACTGGTTTTGCGAGAGTGCAGGAGAAACGAGCATTATCTTTAATGCTCTTATTGTCGGTTGCCGTAGTGGCGGGGTAATCCGTCAACTGGCCGACCGTTGTCCAAGGGCCGTCTTTCACAGTCTGCACTTGAACCTGAGGTTTCCCTTGAGAGGCATCGAACCAGCCGCCATTGGGAAAGTTTTTGCCATGGGTAAAGACCACCCAGCCCACGGTGGAGGGTTTGGCAAGGGTGATGGCGTACCAATCCTGCTCCTGCTTGGTGGCATCGTAGGTGGTGATGAGCGTGCCTTGGATGAGCGAGCCTTTGACATTGCCAATGCGGGATTGGCTTTCGGCAACGGCGGGCAGCGGGCCGTCTGCGGCCCACGATTGCGTTGCGCTCAACACGATTGCCAAGCTTAATTCAAAAAGGCGGCTTTTCATTGTCTTCACTGTTCTCCTATTTTTACGGGCTTAATTTTATTTAGCTTATTTTCTATAGGCATTTTCATGCCATTCCGTTAGGCGTTGTCCTTAAGAAAGCGTTCGATTTCTTTGCGTCTGGGCGCGGAGGTCTGGGCACCGATCTTGGTCACCGAGAGCGCAGCGGCGGCGTTGGCGAACCGAACCGCGCCAACCAGTGCTTTGCCTTCAGCCAGCGCAACCGCGAGGGCACCGTTGAACGTGTCACCAGCAGCCGTCGTGTCTACGGCCTTCACTTTGAAGCCCGCCACGAGTTGCTGGCCCGAAGCCTCGGCAATCAATGCGCCTCGCGAGCCGAGCGTCAGAATCACCGTCTTCACGCCACGCGCGAGCAGTTTATCGGCGGCCTTGGCGGCGGTCCTGGCATCGGTGACCTTGATCCCGGTGAGCCATTCCGCCTCGGTTTCATTCGGTGTGAGGATCGAGACGAGCTTGAGCAAGGAGCCTGGGAGCGACTGGGCTGGAGCCGGATTGAGGATGACGGGCACGCCGGCTTTCGCCGCGATCTCGGCGGCAGCCTGTACGGTTTCCAGCGGAGTTTCGAGTTGCACCACCAGAGCGGCAGCAGTGCGGATGGTTTTGGCGGCTTTTTTGACGTCGGCTGGGGCCAGTTTCCCGTTCGCCCCGCCGGCGACGGCGATGCTGTTTTCGCCGTCCTTAGCCACAAAGATGAGCGCCACACCCGAGGGGGCGGTTTTGTCGCGGACCACGTAGTCCACGCAGACGCCGTTGCGCTGAAAACCAGCGACGGCCTGGTCGCCAAACATGTCCTTACCGAGACGTGCAACCAAGGTCACGTTGCCCCCTGCCAGCGCGGCGCTGACGGCTTGGTTGGCGCCTTTACCGCCGGCAGCGGTCAAAAATTTCCCGCCGAGGAGGGTTTCACCCGGCTTGGGGATGCGTGCAACTTGTATAATCATGTCGGTATTGGAACTACCGACGACAACGATGGAGTTTTTTTCCATGACGATTTAGAGCTTGGAAGCGATCAACACAGCCAAGCCGATGATATAGAATAAGAACATGAAGCCGAGCAGCTTACCGGTTCCCTGCGGAGCCCCCTTAAATTCCTTCCAGATAAAAACACCCCAGAGTGCGCCGACCATGGTCGCGCCTTGGCCCAGACCGTAGGAAAGCGCCGGGCCAGCCGCGGTGCTGGCGATGATGCTGAAGCCCATGCCGGTATTCCAGATCATGCCGCCAAGGATGCCGATGAGGTGCAGTCGCAGGTTCCCTTTGGTGAAATAATCACGGTAGGTCACCGGCTCGCCGCTAAACGGCTTCGCCATGGCGATGGTGTTCCAGATGAAATTCGAAGCGAGCAGTCCGGCGCTGAAGAGCACGATGGCTGTGTAAGGGCTCAGCTTGCTGGCTTCCAGCGCGTGCGTGACGTCGTCAATTTTGCCCATCGTCTGCGCGACAAAGCTGTAGAAAAACCCCATCAACACACCCGCCACGACGGAGAGGACTATTCCCTTCACCGGCGTCTTTTTACCCACGCTGGCCAGTTTCTTGTAGGCCAACGCATCGAGCACGACAGCCACAACCACGGCCGCCACTCCTAGAGCGAGCATCGGAGCATTGCCTTCGGGCTTGGCCACGTAGGTGGTGATCACCCCCAGCACGAGGGCCAGGCCAACGCCGATCGGAAACGCCACCGCCATACCCGCGATATCAATCGCCGCCACGAGCAGGATGTTCGAGAGGTTGAAAATGACGCCGCCGAGGAAGGCCGATCCGAGCCATTTGCTATCGGCCTGATCCAGGTCGGCCAGAAAGCCACGGCCGCCGCTGCCCGTGCTGCCCAAGGTGAAGGCGAGCAGTAGCGAGAGCAGGAAAACGCCGATGGCGTAATCCCAATAGAACAGCTGGAAGCGCCATTCCTTGCTGGCGAGTTTCTGGGTGTTAGCCCACGAGCCCCAGCAGAGCATAGTCACGATACACATGGCGACGGCCACGGGATAAGATTCTACGATTTGCATTTTGGTTAGTTTATTGAGGGTTAATTGCTGAAAGCCTGTAGTCCGCCGCAGGACGAAAACCACTGCTTCGGGTCATTGCCGCCTGCCGGTTTGCCGATCACTCGCCCCGCTAGCGCTTGTGGAAAACCCGTCCCTAGGACTTTCGCGCAGGTGTTGTTGATCCACTCCCACGGCAGAGCGTAAGCAAACTTTAAAAACAGCAGCGGGGGGCAGACTCCTCATTGGGCTAAGAGATTTCCTTCATAAGAAAAAATAATCTGACACATTTCTGACGAAACGCAACGGTATTTCGACCTCAGCTTCTCACATCGGCAGTGTCATGGGCATCAGCGCAAGGCTCAACCAGAGATATCTCCTGACCAGTTTCGATGTCTGCAACATCCGGGAATGTTATTTTTTGACCCACTCCGTTTTCGATCCCGTATATTTGATTTTCTCACCATCACTGTATTCAATCAAGCTGCCCGAACCTTTACCTTTTTCGACAATGATTGGTTTGAATGTAAGAGTCTTCGGCATCGAGTTGAATTGTCCCTTGCGATTGCCAATGGTTAGTTTTTGAGCCTGATCGTCCCAGTGCACTGCTATTTCGGCAAATCCGTCTTTCTCGTAATCATACGATTCACCATCATCGTCGTAGAGTGTGAAATCGGCATCGGCACCTGGGTAGATGCGCAACTCAAGCTCTGTCTGTTTTTCCATTTGTGTGCTTTGAATCACCTTACCCATTGGCACGATGCTTCCGGCACGAACAAATAGTGGCATTCTCTCCATGGGTGCCGGTGTATTGATGTACTGTCCACCTTTCAGTTTTTCGCCTGTGTTAAAATCAAACCAGTCGCTTTCTTTTGGTAGATAAACATTCCAGTTTTGGATGTTCGAGGTTTCAATCGATGCCCCTTTGTAGGGGCTATATAACGCTTTTGTTACCGGGCAAACCAAAAATGCCGGTCCATACATAAACTGTTGGGTAATATCAGTTGTATTTTGGTCACTGGCAAAATCCATAAAGAGGGGACGCATTGGATTGCGACCCTCTTCGCGTGTTTGTTTGGTAAGCGAATAGATATAAGGCATCAGACGATAACGGAATTTGATGGCGTCGGTGATGTTCTTTTCTGCTCTTTCTCCATAAAACCATGGCGCGGAATTGTTGTTCGCTCGATGAACACGAAAGATCGGGCAAAACATGCCATATTGAAACCAACGGGTTACCAACTCGCGATAGGTTTCGGTATCTACACTAAAAGCGTTCGAATACTCTGCGTCCCTTTGAAATCCACCGCCAAATCCGCCAATATCTGTTGTCCAATAGGGCATGCCACAAACAGTTGCCGATAATCCTGCTGATACTTGAGTTTTAAGCGTGTAAAAATCGTTGCCAACATCTCCGCTCCACATTGCCACATCGTACCTTTGGGAACCCGGGTACATGCTGCGACCCAGCAAGAACGTCCGTTGATTTGGAAAAGCCGATCTGGCACCTTCCGCGAAAGTCATTTTGTTTAAAAGCGGGTAAGCGTCGGCATAGAGAGGATCCTTCGCACCTCCCTCGTCCGCATCCAACCAAAATGCGTCAACACAGAATGAATCGTTATAAAGCGATTTTGCTACTTGTTTCCAATAGACATCTCGAGCTTCGGGCTTCACATAATTTGCCCAATCCCCCAAAAGGAGTCCTTTACTTTCCAGTTCGTTACGATTTGCCAAATCTGCCGCAGTTATTTCTCCTGTGTATTTGGCAGAAGCCGTTTTTTCAAAATTTGGCCAAACACTTATCATTAATTTGAAATCGCTGTCGTGCATGGTTTTTAACCACGCCTTGGGATCGGTATAGCAATCGGGGCGAAAAATGTGCGATCCCATGGCTGTCCACCATTGAAAATCTTGAACAAGCATGTCGCAAGGAATCTGCTTTTTTCTGTAATCGGTTACCAAAGTAAGAAAATCATTTTGAGGAAACCCACGAACAACATGCTCTTCTCCAAATGGAATTGCCTGACAATGAATATAGCCCAATGACCATTTTGGAAGTATCGATGGCTTGCCGGTTACCGTGTAAAAACCCTTCATGATTTCATCGCTGTTTGTTCCTGCAAACACGAAGTAATCAATCGTTTTCCAATCATTGCTTTTCCAGGTGTATTGCTGAAAGATATCGAAACTTGGATTCCAGTAGAGATTCAGGTTCAACTTTGCATCTGCATTTGAAATATACAGCTCGTAGGTATAATCCTTATTTGCTTCGAGCCATTTCCGACACGAGTTCCAAGTAAAACCATGCGGAATGCGATTTTCGATGACAATTTCGTTATCAATTACAAAACGAACTTTGCACGAGTTACCTAGATTAAATAAATACCATCCAGTACGGTTTGGCGCTCGGATGGTACCTTGATAAACCAGCGAAATGCCTTTCTTTGCCTCGTTTGTTTGTTTCAAGGCAACTTTATCGAAATCGCTTTGCATGGCATCCACTGCCGAACCATGATTTGTTAAATCGATCGTTTTCGTAAGTTTGGCCTCTGTTGATTTTCCCTTCAGTTCGCCCTTGCCTTGAGAATCATTCGGATACAGTTGTGGCGCAAATCCGGGTCGACCATCCAATGTTTTCACATTTTTATCGCTTAGTAGCTCTTGATTGCCAAACGATTGAAATTCGCCACTCGATGGGTTATTCCAAAACATGCCGTACCCGCGGTCGCTCATGAGGACATGTCCTGCATCTTCCATATTGGTTTGCCCTAATCCGCACGCAGTCCCATTTACATAAGGCAAACCACTCACATACTGACCAATGCCATAAATATGTTCGTCTTTAGATAAAAGGAATTGCTGCGATACGCCGCCTGTCTTTTTATTTAAAAATGTGGAGCCTTTTTCGGAAGTTTGGGTCAATCGTTTGCCCTTTGCATCGTAGTAGGCAATTTGCGACGTCATTTTATTTACGACGACACGCATTTTAGGTGTTTCCAAAACTGCTTCTTCCTTGCCGTCTTTAAATGTGAACCCCTCTGTTTTTGGCTGAGCTACCAGAGCCGGCTCCCAACGCTCTTCCATCTCTGTTCCCTGAAACATTTGCGTGCGAACAATGCCATCGCCGTAAACACTCAACTGAATGGTACAAGATGGTGTTTTAATCCGCATCGATGGAGTAGTGTCTTGGGCCAAAATATTGAGCGGTGAAACTAACAAAAAGAATAAAACTGCTTTTGCCGCTTCTGATTTCAAGGTCATAAGTAAGTTGTTTTCATAAGAAGTTCATCAACATGGCTCGTCTCTGAAACAATCCTCGGGCCTGCCGTCAAGGTGGCGATGATCGCCATGACCCCGAGAATTTCGATGAGGGTGAAGCCGCCGGGCCGACCTGTCGCAGCCGGAACGTTTTTCCCGGACGACTCTCCGGAAATCCACATGAGCGGGGAATGACACATGGCAAAAACCTAACGCGCGGGCACCCACTCCACCGAGGCACTTTCTACCCGACCGGCGTTTTTGGGCTCATTCTGTTCGGTGAAAATAATCCCGGCATAAGCAAAGGTCTCTTCCGGCGGGGGGGCTTCAGTAACTCCCCCGTAAGCCGTCGGAATGTCATAGGCAACGACATTTCCATTAATCGTCAATGTCGCCGTAGGAGGGGTTGTGGAATAGGCCAACTCAACAGAATACGGCGGCTTTCCGAGTTCTTGGTGCGAGACCGTCTTCAGTTTGAATTGCGGCGAATGCCCCGGGCCGCTGTAGATAGCTACGTCGCCCCTGCAGTAAATCACCACCGACAGCCCGCTCAGAGAGCTTCCACTTCCATCTTCTTGAGGAAAAAACCCGAGAATAATGTGACCGCGCGTCCCCGCCGGCCACACTTTGGCCTTGTAAACCCACCTTCCCTTTTTCCCGGTTGGACGCTCCAGCCGACACCTTGCCACTCCCACCTTCCCAATGGACTCCAACCCCTTGCCCGAAATCGCCACAACATTCGGGGGGGCGGTCCAGCCATCGAGATGGCCTTTGCTAAAATTACCGGAAAAAACATTTTTTTGTTCGCCCGCATGAATCAATCCCGTGCCAAGAGCAATGGCCCCAATCAAAAGAAAATGGCGACAGACAGAGCGTAACAAAACGTTAAAAACAGCAGCGAGGGGCAGATTACTCATTGGATTAAGAGTTCCCTTCATAAGAAATAATAATCTGACACATTTCTGACGAAACGCAACGGCATATTACCCAGTCAACGGAGAAAAAATCCGGATTCCCAAGCCCTCTTGGCCAAGCTCCGATTTGTGACTGCGTGTTCCGCGGAGCAACTGATGTTGCTAAAAAACTCTCGCAAGGGTCGCTTGTCCCGCCAAAACCGATAGGGATGATTGCCTTGGTCTCTCCTTTGGGGGAAAATGGGAACTATGCGAGCGTTGCGCCTCAAAAGCGCCAAATCTGATGGGGATTCCGAGGTAAAAAAGATCGAGAGGCTGGTGCGCTTGCATATCACTCAGGGGCTGGTGCCGAGCCCCAATTATCGCCTCAGCGCGAGGAAGCTAGCCAAGGAGCTTAAGGTTAGCAGGGACACGACATGGCGCGCGCTTCGCCTCCTGGCCACCGAGCAGTGGGTTCAGATCGGTCGGCACGGTGGCTTTCAGGTTCACCCAAGCCACTGGCCGGATCGCAAACATCTTCCAATCTGCCGGGTGGCGTTTCTTGCTGAGGGAGATGGCAAGATTTCCGGATCACTCTTTTCCGCGCTTTATGCGGAACTTGCCGCCGTCGCACCGGAGCATCGCCTTGAAATCTCGCCGGTGTGTGTGCCGTTTCCCCAATCCCTCGATCCCTCGCTTCTGGCCGGGTTCGACGTGGTTGTCCTGACCGCGAGCTGGGCCCGGACATTTTCCCCGATCACGGAAAGCCTCCACATCCGCACGATCGGACTGGAGTGCGGATTGAGAGACCATGTCGCCAATGCGATCCGCACGGATTTTTTTCGAGGGGGCGAAATGCTTGGGCACCTGTTGATGCGTCATAAGCCGGACCGCGCGGTGGTTTTCGTTTCCGCCTGCTCGCGGGGTGTTGAGGAGGAGATTGAGCTGCGCACCCTGGGGTTTTTGAAAGCCTGGGTCGAGAGCGGGAGGATGCGCTCAGAAGTCCGGGAAGTGCTTCTCCCGGCCAACCACTCGGAACATGCCGAACAGGTCACACGCCTTGTGGAAAGCGAAGCTCCCGGAACGGTGTATTTTCCCACGACACTCCCTTTGGCGCGCCTGACTTTAAACGCCCTCAAGCTCGTTCAGGCGAAGGCGCCCCAGGAGCCGGTTGTCGGCACCTTCGATCTTTTAGATGAAGGGGCCAGGCCGATCTTTGAACATTTGGTCGTGGTTCAGCCCAACGTTGTCAAGATGGCAACGGTGCTTACGGAAAGCATCAGAAAGCTCTTCATGAGCGAGAAAAACGAAGCGGTCGGTATTGTGAATGTGCCTCCCATCATCTCCAAGACACGGAAGTGAAAAGCTGAATAGCAGGCCCCGCCTGCAGGAAAATGCCGGGGATGCAACAACCACTTCCCCCAGAGGAGGTTCCCCAAGTTCCACTGATTTTAGACGGCAGGGATGCGCCTCTTCCCCTTGCGGAGTGAAGAGAGGCCTTAGAGAATCTGCCGCCGGCTTTCCTTCTTTCAGCCGGCCAGTTCGTCGGGGGTGTCGAACGTGAAAGCATGCTTCCCCGGGCCGACGGGAATCGTGACGAGTTTTTCGCCATGTGAGGCCAGACCTTCAAGCGGTCGGCCATCCTTTTTGAGCGATCCGGCAACCGCGGCAGGCAATTCAACGGATGCCGAGACATTCGCGGGAATTTCGATTTCCCAATGCGTGACATTGGATCGGGATTTCCACCGGCTGGAAATCGGGCCGCGAACGGTTTGGTGGCGGCAGGAGACTTCGTCAAAGAGAAAGCGGGGGCGTATTCCTACCGAGGCAAAACCGGGCGAGCGTGGCTGGATGCCGGCGACATCCTCGAAGAGCCAGGTGAGCAAGTCGCCGAGAAGCATGACATGGTTTCCGGAATTCATCAGCGGGTCTGCGGTGTTGCCGTTCCACAGCTCCCAGATGGTTGTTGCGCCCTCGCGGATCATATAGCCCCAGCTGGGATACTCCTCGCGCGTGACGAGGGCGCGGGCGATGTCCGCGCGTCCGTAGGCGGTGAGCGTTCGCAGGAGCCACTGCCCGCCGATGAGCCCCGTGCCAAGCACCGGCTGGCCGGATTCATGAATCTTGGAGATGAGGAACTGAAACACACGGGCCTTTTCGGACTCCGGAACCAAGTTGAAGGCCAGAGGCAGAAGGGCTGCCGTCTGCGCGCCATTATCATAGCAGCCTTTGGCGGGATTATAAAATCGGGCGTTCAGGGCATCGCGGAGTTTCTCGCGGGTGCCCAACCAGCTTGCCGCCAAATCCTGCCGCCCCAGCATTTTTGCGAACTCGGCAGCCATCTCGAGGTTTCGGGCCAGGAAGCAGGAGGCCATGATTGTCGGATGGGTCTTGCGGTCCGCGCGTTCCGAGTGGATGAGGTGCGCGGACTCGGGGGGGACGCACCAATCCCCGTAAATGTCCCGGTCGATCAATCCCCGATCCAAATACCCGCAAAGGTGGTCCAACCAGCGGCGCATGGCCTCGAAACTCCGCTCCACTGTGCCCGTATCGCCATAGTGACGGAGGAGCCAGTGGGGAATGAACGTTACGCAACTCGGCCAGGTGACAGTGTCGGTGAACATACGCCAGAACGGCGGGGCGATGTCGGGCACACATCCGCTCGGCGTCTGGGCAAAGCAGATATCGTCCATCCATTTGGAGTAGAGCTTGGACACGTCGAAAAGAAACATTTCTCCCGGGGCTCCCCCCGCGCGGTCGCCGAGCCAGCCCATGCGCTCGTCCCTTTGCGGGCAATCGGTCGGCATGCTGCGGTAATTCCCGCGGATCCCGCGGGCGGACGCCTCGACGATCTTGTTCACGAGCTCGTTCGAGCAGGTGAACGCGCCGGTCGTGTCCACCTCATCGTGCACAAAGCAGGCCTCGACGTTTCGGGGTGTGGCATTTCCCCGCAGTTCCATGTAGCGAAAGCCATGGTAGGTGAACTTGGGCTCGTAGTCGGTAATCCCCTCGCGCAGGGTGATCGTGTTGGTGCAAAGGGCCGAACGCAGATTCTCCGTGGCCAGCACATCCTTGGACTCGAGATTTTCCGCATGGCGGAGCATAACGATCTCTCCGGCACGGCCTTCAAGCTGTAGGCGTGTCCAGCCGACCAGGTTGCACCCAAAATCATAGATTGTTGTGCCGAATTTGGTCTTCCATGAATGGATGGGAGCGAAGCGCTCTGTCACGCGGATCGGCGCGCTGCTCTGCCCGGCGATGCGACCCAAGGGAGCGGCGACGAGCCCGGCAGGCGACCAAGCCTCGACGGCAAATCCCGGCAGGGCCCAAGCCGGATCCTCTTTGCGGGCGTCGTAATGCTCGCCGTCAAATTCGTTGTTCCAGCCGATCGGGCCGGAGGCCGAAAGGCTCCAGGAGCTATCGGAGACGAGGCGCGTGGTAGTTCCGTCGGCGGAGGTGATCTCGAGCTGCAAGAGCAGCTTCGGGCAACCGTAGCTTTCCATCGGAAACGGAATCCGGGCGCGGGGCGCAAAGTAGCGCCCGTTTCCCAGAATGCAGCCAATGGCATTGGCCCCCTCGCGGAGCAAACCTGTGACGTCAAACGCCCGGTAAAAATAGTTCGTATTGTAATCGGTGGCATGCGGCGAGAGCACCTCGTCGCCGACTTTGACCCCATTGATCCAGGCCTCGGAGAGCCCGAGTCCGGAGAAATACAGCATCGCCTTTGCCACCGGCCGGTCGGTCGAAAATTCCCGGCGCAGGTATCTGGCCGGGAGGCTGGGATACTCGATCACGCTTTGCAAGTTCCAGGGGGCTACCCCGAAGCTGCCCAGGACACGGACCGGAGAATCTGCCCCCCCGCGCTGGCAGGTCCAGGATCCGTCGGATACGATCGTCAGCCCCCCGCGCCATTCCCGGCGCATGATGTCCATTCCGAATTCCCGGGTGGTCTCGACGACTTCCGCCCCGCCCGCGAGGAGACGAAAGATCACTCCGGCATGAGGGTCACGGTCGTGCCGCTTCCGGGCACGGATACGCACCCGGTTCTCGCCCGCCCGCAGCGGGGTTTCGATACGAAGCGGGATGGGGAAGAGGTTGGAATCGCTCTGCGCGCGCAGAAGATCGCAGACGGGGGTCCCATTGATCTCAACCTCCGCTTCGTCGTCAGCCAGCCCCCAAAGGAATCCGGTGCAGGCCTTCTCCAGGCAGAAGGTTTTTTCAAAGCAGACTTCTCCGGGGCCGGCGACCTGATCCCAGATCCAAAATGCGCCAACGAACGGATCGGTGGGGCGTTCGGTCACGGAATCTCGCCCGATCCAGTGCGCCGACCAGTCGGACGGCTCCAGAAGCCCGACCGTCCAAGTCGCGACTGCGCTTTCGATCTGCCGGTTCGACTCGTCGCGGATAAACACCTTCCAGTGACACGTCATGCGACTTTCGATCTTTCGGCCAGCGTAGCGGATTGCGGTGCTCTGGTTCCCTGTCACCCAACCGCTGTCCCAAAGTGGACTGTCGCCGCCCTCAAGTGCCCCCTCCCAGACGACCACGCGCCACTCCTTTTGCATCGAGCTTCCGGGCTTCGGGTCGGAAAGCTCCCAGCTGAAATCCGGAGTGCGGGAATGGAGGCCGGTGGGGCTGGTGAACAGA
>Ga0209651_1000343_pt1 | contig 17161 bp, 16 predicted proteins | sample LauGreFBDMM110SN_2_FD_188216 | JGI IMG/M metagenome (GOLD analysis project Ga0209651, IMG submission 188216) | Freshwater lake microbial communities from Lake Michigan, USA - Fa13.BD.MM110.SN (SPAdes) (version 2) | ecosystem: Environmental > Aquatic > Freshwater > Lake | place: Lake Michigan... | reverse complement strand
CTCCTCTGGACTAAGACGGCCACGGTATTTCCGTGACAGGAGGGTTAATACTTTCCTTAATCCAACCCAGGGGGCCGGTTCAAGGAGGTTAAGGGTAAGGCTTAGAGGCCTCAAAGAGTAAATCGAACAGGGATCCCTGTGTATTTCGGGCCGCCAAAGCGCGTTTTATGAGGGTCCAGACCAGATAAACGGTGGCCGCGATACGAATCAGCGTGATGGTGGCATAGCCGCCCTCCTGTAGACCAAATGCAGCGCCTGTGAAAAGAGCTAAGTGTTGCCAGATTGCAACGTGATACATAGTTTCAGCGATCTGCCAGATCCAGAAAGCGTGCAGATCTTTTTTATGTGTAAGTGCAATTACAGCCAAAGGTGTTAACCACAAAACATATTGCGGTGAATACACCTTGCTAGCAACCATCACGATAGCTAGAACGATAAATGCGACAGAGGCAAGGGTTGGTGTGTTCTTTACTTCAAAGAGGAATATAACAAAGGCAGTTAATCCAATGAGTAATAAGAGAACTGCTAAGTAATTCAAATTCGCTAGGCTTAAACCTAATTGGTTAAAGGCCAACCACAACGAACCCCAGTCGGCTTCGCGCTCCAAGTTAAGTTTGTAGAAACGCCACCACCCTGTGGGGGTTGTTAGTACAAAGGGAAGATTAATTGCCAACCAGATAGCAATAGTTGTTGCGGCGTATTTAAATATCTCTCTAATGTGGTTAGAGCGCCAGAGAATAAAGATAATGGGTAATAACAAAAAGATTGGTAAAAACTTTGTAGAAATTGATACTGCTAAAGCAATTGAGCTATATAGGTATTGCTTTCTATCAAACCAATAAATTGCCAGCATCATCGTGGCAATTGCCCAGAGATCCCAGTTGATATAGAGGGATGCAATCATGGCTGGTGCAACTGCAACTAGGTAGGTGAACTCAGGTTGTATTTTTCTGACTATAAAAACTACACATATGAAGAGGAGTGCTAGTAATAGCGCGTTAAAGTTAAAGTAAGAGATTGGTGAGTGTGCAACAAAAGATGTTGCATACATAACTAACCCAGTCAGTACTGGGTACTCAACAGCGTTGGTATCACTTGCATAGGGCCACGTGTTGTCGTCCATTCCTCGCTCACCAAATAGAGAGGGTAGATCGCTATAACAGGCGTGAATGTATTGATCTGGTGTGGCCCAGTTGGTCCCCTCACACTGTGAAAACTTAGTAAAAGAGAGAAGCGCTGCAAAAATAGCTAACGCTAGTAATGCCCGCGTGCGCATTGCCATTATGGGGTGCGGGTTTGCTTTCCACCGGAAGTAATAACAACTGGTTCAAGGCCACCGATACTTGAAGGTGCTGGGAACTCCATCACTGGTTCGCCCTTAAGTGCGCCCTTCATAAAAGCGGTCCAAATTCTGGCTGGAAACGTTCCACCTGTTACAGAGGTCAATCCACCAATTCCATTGAGGGATTCAGATGCACTATCGCGAAAGAAGGCAACTGATGCTGCTAGCTGTGGGGTGTAGGCACTAAACCAAGCGGAAGCATTGGACTGAGATGTTCCAGTCTTACCTGCAGCTGGGCGACCCAATGCAAGTGCTGCAGCACCTGTTCCACCGGTAATTGTTCCTTTGAGGGCGTAGGTTAAATCAGCCATCACTTCTTTGCTAAATACTTCCTGTGTTTCTTGCTTGCCTTCATACAAAACACCCTTATTAGATCCAATAACTTGGGCTACTAAGTATGGTTTTGATTTAATTCCTTGAGCAGCAAAGGTTGCATATGCATTTGCAACATCAATGACGCGCGGACTTGCCACACCTAGAACAACAGAGGGTGTTGGAATCATTGCAACTGATTCTGGAATACCCGCGCGGCGTGCAACATCAACAACTGCAGCTGGACCAACTTTAATTCCTAGTGGAACAAAGATTGTGTTAATTGAGTGCTTAGTTGCATACATGAGATCAACTTGGCCCCAACCTTCATCGCCATAGTTAGAAACAATGTATGGCTTTCCTAAATCATCAAACACTTGTGGTGAATCACCGTTCCACATCGAGGTTAAAGGAATTCCTTGTTCAAGACCAGCAATAATCGCAAAGGGTTTAAAAGTTGAGCCGGCGAGTGCAATAGATTGTGTTGCATCACTAAGTTGGCGCTGTAAGTAGTCCCGGCCACCATAAAGTGCCACAATCTCACCAGTTCCGGGCCTAATTGCAACTAAACCAATACGCAAGTTTTCTGGCGCTTTTGATGGGTAGAACTTATTGACTGCATCAACAGCAGATTGTTGCGCCTTTTGATCGAGCGTTGTTTTGATAACAAGGCCACCAACGAGAAGTTGATCTTGGGTAAAACCTAATTTAGCTAGTTCTTTTGTTACAGCTTCAATGATGTGACCTTTAGGTCCGCTGAGCTGGCCGGAAGTTGAACGTGGTGCAACTGTTGGGAACTTCATCTTTGCAGCGGCTTCTTCATCTAGCCAACCAGCCTCAATCATTCCCTCTTTGACATATTCAAACCGTGCTTGCACACGCTCTAGGTTTCCTTCTTTAAATGCTGGGTCATATAAACCAGGAGAGCGCAAAATAGATGCAATGACTGCGGCCTGTGAATTTGTTAGTTGATCCACGTTACGGTTGAAATACTGCTGAGATGCTGTCATCACACCGTACGAGCCGCGGCCGAAATAAATAGTATTTAAGTAACTTTCAAAGATTTGATCTTTAGAGAGTTGGTTCTCTAACTTAATAGAGATGACTAACTCTTTGATTTTTCTTTGAATCGTTCGACTTGGAGTTAAAAAGGCGGTTTTTGCATATTGCTGCGTGATGGTTGAACCACCTTGCAGTGAACCACCTCTTAAGTTGTTAACAACTGCGCGCAGAATGCCTGTCACTGAGAAAGCACGGTTGGAATAAAAACCACGATCTTCTGCTGCCAGAACTGCATGGCGCAGGTTCAGTGGAATCTTTGCTAGCGGAATAATTTGACGGTTCTGTGTTCCTACGCGACCGATTTCTTCACCATTTGAATATTGAATAATCGTTGACTGTGAATTCACATAGGCGTTTGGATCTGGAATATCTACAGTGAAATAGGCGAGGGCAAAAAGAACAGATCCGGCAATGAAGCCAAAGCCGCCTAGAAAGACAGCTGATCTGATCAGGAACTTACGCATTACTTAAGGCTACCTTGTGGCGTAATCCTCGTCCTCCAAGGTGCGTACCTTGCGGGGCGCCTTGCGTTCGCGGCCATCACCCAAAATGAATGAGGCGCACAGGTGATTCCATGAACATCCACGGCATACCTCTACGAGATAGACGCGAAACTCTCCGAACTCACTTTCCATCTCGGTTAACTCTTTAACATTTTTAATACGACCTGAGTACTGACCTAACTGTTCACCAAATGCGTAACGGAGTTCAACAAGTTCATTCTTCTTACATACCGGGCAGCTGCGCCCAACTTTCTCCCCATGCCACTTTGCTGCCCGCATCAAATAAGGATCAGCGTCACAGGCATCAACAACACCACGAAAGAGGGCCATTAAAGTGGCGCGCTTGTCGAGTGAATAATCGATGAACGAACGTTGAGATCTCATGGGGGTTAAGAATAAACCTAATTAAGCCAGTACGCTCTTCATTATGAGTTTCCTCGGTTTGCTGCGGCATCCTAGGTTCTCCCGCTTGCTTGCAATCCGTTGGACAGGTCAAGCCACCGATGGTGTCTTCCAAAGCGCTTTAGCTTCTTTTGTTCTTTTCTCTCCTGAACGCCAAGCAAATGCATTAAACGCTGCAATTGGTTTTGCCGTTGTTTTACTGCCGTATTCACTTGTGGGTCCTTTTGTTGGAACAATTCTGGATCGTGTTTCCCGCCAGCGCGCACTATTTTTTGCAAATCTTGCTCGCAGTGCCAACTTATTACTTGTTGCTCTCTTTGTTTTTAGTGGGACAACCGGTGTTGCACTCACCGCTGTTGTCCTTATTGCATTTGGTATTAACCGCTTAATCCTTGCCGCACTTTCTGCTGGATTGCCATTGCTCATTGATACGAAATCACTTATTACTGCAAATGCAACCGCCGTTACTGGTGGATCAGTCCTGGTTGTTATTGGTGGCGGTATTGGTGTGGGAGCGAGAGCTCTTACTGATTCATTGGCAATCGCCAATCACGCTGATGCGCTCTTAATTCTTATGGCTAGCACTGGTTATTTAGCTGCCGCCCTTTTGACTAGCCGGTTAGGCAAATTTGAGATTGGTCCGCTTGAACATGAAAAGGAACAAGCCAGTCTCATGCAAGGCGTTATTGAAATGCGTGAAGGTTTCAAATTCTTGCGTGTTAACTCTGATGCTGCGCGCGCAATCTTGGCAACAGCTGTGCACCGCGGGGGATTAACTGCGCTCACTCTTACAGCCCTGTTACTTGAGCGAAACTCATTTAATGATCCTAATTTTCCTGAGCAGGGCTTGAGAGGTTTTGGTTTTGCTCTCTCCTTTGCCGGAATTGGCTTATTTCTTGGCGCTTTTCTCGCCCCGTATGGAGTTTCAAGAGTGGGGCGCCACCGTTGGATTCGTTTAGCAATTCTGGCAAGTGCTGCCTGCCCACTAATTTTAGCTGCAACTCAAACCCAACTCACCTTAATACTCACTGCATTCCTGTGTTCATTCTTTGGTCAAAACTTAAAAGTCACTAGTGATGCACTAGTGCAATCTAAGATTGATGATTACTACCGTGGTCGTGTTTTTGCGGTGTATGACGTTGTGGTTAATGGTGCAATTGTTTCCGGCGGTTTAATTGCAGCTCTACTGCTTCCAGTTTCTGGCTTAGGTGCAACAGTTCCGCTATGCGTGAGCGCGGCTTACTTCTTAGTGGGAGTGCGCTTACTTCGCGGTTCGGTCTTTCCACCAGTTAAGTAGCGCCTCAGTCGCTTTCTCTTCACCAATTTGTCCTTGTTCAAGACGTAGCTCCATAAGAAAATCTATAGCTGCGCCAACATCTCGTGATGGTTTTAAGTTCAATATCTCCATTACTTGTTCACCATCTAGATCTGGACGGATCTTAGAAAGCTCTTCCTGTTCCATGAGAACTTCAATACGTGCTTCTAATGAGTCATAGACAGAAGCTAGGCGCACAGCCTTTGTTTTATTTCGCGTGGTGCAGTCAGCACGAGTCAGGACATGCAAATGGGTCAATAAATCACCGGCATCTCGCACATATCTGCGCACCGCAGAATCAGTCCATTCTCCATCCCCATAGCCGTGAAAGCGCAGGTGCAACGTAGTGAGTAGTTCAACGGCCTCAACAGTGTCACCATCAAAGCGAAGTTCAGATAAGCGCTTCTTTGCAAGGCGTGCGCCCACTACTTCATGGTGATGAAATGAAACCCCGCCGCCCTCAATAAAAGCACGGGTCTTTGGTTTTCCAATGTCATGCAAAAGCGCAGCCAGGCGAATAACAAGGTTAGGACCGCCTAAACGATCTTCATGTTCAATTGCTTGTTCCAGCACTGTAATTGAATGCTCATAGACATCCTTGTGGTGATGGTGCTCATCGACTTCAAGGCGCAGTTTAGGAATCTCTGGCAGGACTAAATCGGCCAAGCCCGTGTCAACTAATAATGTAATTCCCTTGCGCGGATTATTAGACATGAGAATCTTTGTAAATTCATCACGCACGCGCTCTGCTGAAATAATAGAGATGCGATGTGCTAACTCTTTTATTGAGTTTAATACAGCTGGCTCTATTTCAAAATCTAACTGACTAGCAAAACGTGCAGCACGCATCATGCGTAGTGGGTCATCATTAAATGAATCATTGGGTAGACCCGGTGTGCGCAGAGTTCTTTCTGCTAAATCTTGTAAGCCATTAAATGGATCGATGAACTCTGGCTTATCAGTTGTTAATTCAAGTGCCATTGCATTAACAGTAAAATCACGACGTGATAAATCACCGTTGATATCTTTGCCATACTCCACAGTTGGTTTGCGTGAATTGGCATCATAATGTTCGGTGCGAAATGTAGTTACTTCAACTGTGGTGTCACCACGTTTGCCTGCAACTGTTCCAAATGCAATGCCGGTATCCCAAACATTTTCAGCCCACTCATTTAAAATCTTTTTACTTTCTTGTGGCAACGCATTCGTTGTGAAATCTAAATCATTTCCGAGTCTGCCTAAGAGCGCATCGCGCACAGGTCCACCAACCAATGCCAAAGTAAAGCCTTTGGCTTTAAAGGATTGCGCTAGTGAACTAGCCAGCGGGGCTCGTTCAATAAGTGAGCGAATGGCTAACTCGCCCGCGGCTCCTAATGCGTTACTCACAATAAGTAAGGTTAGAGCAGTACCCTTGCTCCATGATCCCGGCACCTGGTGCGGGCAGCGAAGGTACGAAAAAGAAGCGGAAGCGTAAGCGCCCCGCTAACCGCGGCCCCCAAACACAGAGTTCAAGTAACCCTGAAAAAACTCCTCACCCAAAAAACAAACGTCCTTATGCCAAACGCGTGGATGAAGTCAGCGCCGGCGGCTTGGTAATTGATTCAACTGGCACACAAGGCTTACTTATTGGCCGTATTGATCATAAAGACACAAGTGGCAAGCGCGTGCTGTGGTCATTACCCAAGGGACATATAGAAGAAGGTGAAACACCAGAACAAGCTGCGATCCGTGAGGTGGCTGAAGAAACTGGAATCACATCTTCTATTACTAAATCTTTGGGTGTTATTGATTTTTGGTTTATGGCTGGTGGAAAGAGAATCCACAAAACAGTTCACCACTTTATTTTTACTGAGGTAAGTGGTGAGTTAACTCCACAAATCACTGAAGTTGATGAAGTTTCATGGTTTCCATTAGCAGAGATTGTTGATCGTCTGGCATATCCTGATGAGAAAAAGTTAATTGCTAGAAGCGGGGAGTTACTCACATGAGAAAACTCATTGGAACTCTACTCACAGCGCTCTTCTTACTTGCACCGCTTTCACCTGTCCAAGCGGAGTCGGCAATCATCCGCCTTGTTAGTCCTGCGCACCAGACCTTTACTGGTGAATTTAGAAATGATGACTTAGTCCAGGAGCTAACACCATCAGGAAAATTGGGCCAACTGGTCTTTGTTCCTGTGTCTCGCTCAAAGATTTGGGTTATTGATCCAGCTCTCATCGATGAGATTACTGCGATGACTGGTGAGTATAAGTTGGCAACTGAAGCCACACCTATTGGTTCACAGATTGCCTCTAGCTGGTTAGGACAATTACAGAAAGTTTCTAAAGGCAATGAAGTAATTGCACTTGCTTATGGCAATCCTGATATTAATTTAGCTAAATCTTTAGCTCCTAGTGAGTTAAAAATGTATTACGCCTTTGGAAAATCTCAACTGCAGATTGCATTAGGGCGAATTGTGCGCAGCGAGCCAGATGGTGGCTGGAGCACAGGTAAATCTAAGCTCAGCCCGATATTGAAAAAGAATTACAGCGATAGCCGTAAAGCACTTACTCGTCTCTCGCGCGCAGTTGAAGATCCCGATTTAATGTTGATGCGAGCCCGATTAAGTCGGCTTTTATCACCATCGCTAGATAAAGACTCTCGTGATTATTTCTCCTATAGCGCCAAATCTGCCGTGGATGCCCAAGTGCGAAAACTGCGAATTAATCCAGGTAAGTATCAGGTGACAACTGATTCGGCAAAACTACCCGTAACAATAATTAATGAGTTTGCAGTCGATGTCATGGTGAACATAGAAATGACCCCAATGAATTCACGGGTTGTTGTTGAGAACTTTGCTGGTGTTGTTGTGCCAGCAAACTCTAAGACCCAGTTAGAGCTCACTCTTGATGTCATTGCCCCAGGGGAGACCACAATCTTTGCCCAGATCACCGATGCCACAAGTGTGGATGTCGTGCCACCATCTATTTTGCAGATTAATTCAACAGTTATTGATAAACGTGTGACATGGTTTACCACAGGGGCCGCTATCTTGCTCTTGCTTGCAGCTGTTGCCCAAAGTGTTCGCCGAGTGAGAAAGGGGCGCAACGATGAAATCTAATGAGCTATTTCGTGCCTCTGGAATCATGGCACTTGGCACAATTATTTCACGTATTACTGGATTTATCCGTGGCATATTAATTGTTGCAGTTCTAGGTACGGCGCTACTTGCTGATACTTACAACGTTGCAAACACAATGCCTAATATTTTATATAACTTACTTGTCGGCGGTGCGTTAACTGCAATCTTTATCCCACAGTTAGTGCGATCTTTTGATCAGGAAGATGGTGGCGATGGTTTTGCTTCGCGCCTGATTACAACGATTTCTATTATTTTATTTGTACTAGTTGCTGTGGGAATGTATTTTGCACCAGCTCTTGTCCGCTTATATGCACCAGAGTTTTTCACAACAGGCTTTGAAGTTGAAAAAGAGATTGCCATTGCTTTCACTCGCTACTGCTTGCCGCAGATCTTCTTCTTAGGTCTCTTCACTATGTTGGGCCAAGTAGCCAATGCCCGTGGCTCTTTTGCGCCACTGATGTGGGCGCCGATTGCTAATAACATTGTGGGAATAGCCTTATTTGGAGCTTTTCTTGTTTTCTCACCATCAGTGAGCATTGATAACATCTCTAATACCCAAGTGTTGATTTTGGGATGGGGAACAACCTTGAGCGTTGTTGTCCAAGCTTTGGTTTTAGTCCCAGTAATTAAAAGGCTAGGAATCAAACTACGCCCACAGTGGGGCGTAAAGGGACTCGGTAAATCATTTGGTTTAGCAGGCTGGACACTCATTTATGTTTTGATTTCACAGCTTGGCTATTTAGTAACAGTAAATGTTGCAACAAGTGCTGCGGTGCGAAGTGCGCAAGAAGGAATAGAGCGTGGTGTTGGATACACCCCTTACACATTTGCTTACTACGTGATGTTGTTACCATATTCGATCGTCACCATCTCAATCATCACCGCAATCTTGCCCCATATTTCACGCCTTGCATTAGAGAAAAAAGCTGAGGAAGTTCGTGAACAGTTAATCCGTGCAATAAGACTAGTCGGTGTTATTACTATTCCTAGTGCAGTTGCCTTCTTATTATTTGGTCCACTTATTACTTCAGTTCTCTTTATCGGTATCCCATTGGAAGATTCCAGATACATTGGTTATGTATTAGCAGCACTTAGTTTTGGTTTAGTTGCTTTTTCTATTAACTTAATCTTAATCCGTGGTTTTAATGCCTTTGAAGATACTCGCACACAAGTAATTTCAATATTAATTATCAACATTATTGCCGTTGGACTTTCCTACCTTTCACTTGCCACGTTGCGCAATCAATGGGTAACAATCGGTTTGGGTGCGGCCTTCTCAATCTCATATTTGCTGGGCTTGTTTGTCACGCTTTCATTGCTTAAAAAACACACCGGGAAGATTTCTTTGAAGGATTTTGGTGGGCAACACCTTCGCCTATTCGGTGCCTCTTTTGGGGTGATGTTGCCACTTTTTGCGTTAACTCAATATTTAGATTGGGTTGGCGTTGAAATGAGCAAAATCGCTAGACTGGGAGAGTTAGCAGTTGTGATGGGCGCCGCATTTATTGGCTATTTAATCGCCGGAAAAGCTGCAGGTGTTGAAGAGATTACAATGATTAGGCATTTAAAGAACTCTGTTTTGCGACGTCCAGGCGCAGCGGAATAAAGAAGATACGTTACGGGTTATAGGGAGTACATATGAGTGAAGTTAAAGATGTCGTAATTGTTGGATCAGGCCCAGCTGGATACACAGCTGCCATTTACGCATCTCGCGCACAGTTGAACCCACTTATGTATGAGGGTTCAGTAACTGCGGGTGGCGCGCTCATGAACACAACTGAAGTTGAAAACTTTCCTGGATTTATTGATGGTGTGATGGGTCCAGATTTAATGGACAGTATGCGAAAGCAAGCAAAGCGCTTTGGAACAGAGTTAATCACTGATGACATTGTTGAAATGGATTTATCAGGTGAGATTAAGGTTTTAAAAGATGGATCCGGCAATACTGTTAAAGCTAAAACAGTTATTCTTGCAACAGGTAGTGCATACCGTGAAATCGGTTTAGTCAATGAAAAACGTTTATCTGGTCATGGAGTTTCTTGGTGTGCTACATGTGATGGATTCTTTTTCCGCGGACAAACAATTGCAGTTGTTGGCGGGGGAGACTCAGCAGTTGAAGAAGCCACTTTCTTAACACGCTTTGCTGAAAAAGTTATTTTGATTCACCGCCGTGATTCACTGCGCGCATCAAAGATCATGGCCAATCGCGCGGCTTCTAATCCAAAGATAGAGTTTCTATGGAACTCTGAAGTAACAGATGTTCTAGGAGCAGATAAAGTCTCTGGATTAAAGATTAAAAATACTATTGATGGTTCTGAATCAACTCTGGATGTGACAGGGCTCTTTGTAGCTATCGGACATATTCCGCGCAGCGAGTTAATCGTTGGGCAGATTGATCTAGATTCTGAAGGCTATGTAAAAGTAGAAGATCGTTCAACTAGAACAAATATCAAGGGCGTCTTTGCTTGTGGCGACTTGGTTGACCACACCTATCGCCAAGCGATCACAGCAGCTGGTTCTGGCTGCGCCGCAGCGCTGGATGCTGAAAGATTCCTCTCAGGACACTAAAGTTCTCACCCTCACCATAAATATCAAGGAGTAAATAATGGCCACGAGCAAAGTAACTACAGCGACATTTGATGCTGATGTTTTAAAGAGCAGCACGCCTGTATTGGTGGATTTCTGGGCTGAATGGTGTGGCCCATGCCGCGCTGTGGGACCAATTCTTGAAGAAATCTCTGATGAATATGGCTCAAAGCTAAAGATCGTAAAGCTCAATACCGATGAAGAGTCTGCAATTGCAATTAAGTATGGGATCTCATCTATTCCAACAATGAGCGTTTTTGTTAACGGTGAAATTGTAAAGACAATTGTTGGAGCAAAGCCAAAGCCTGCGATGTTGAAGGAACTTGAAAGCTTTCTCGCTTAAATAAAATGTCTCACCTTTCTGAGTCTGAGATACGCTCTTTCCAACAAGCCCGTGGTTTAAGTGTCACTGGGCTTGTTGATGAGATCACGGCTCGAGCCCTTGAAGAAGCGCAGTGGAAACTCGGGGATAGATCTTTAAATCTGCAAGAGCCACCATTAATGCATGGTGATGATGTTGCAGCTTTACAAGCTCGTTTAACTGAGATGGGTTTTGATTGTGGGCGAGTGGATGGAATTTATGGTCCGCGCACAGAGTTAGCAGTAAAAGATTTTCAGAAATCGGTCGGTGCAACTGTTGATGGAAAATGTGGACCTGCGACAATCATTGCGCTCATTCGTTTAACTAAAATTGTTTCCGGTGGTGCACCATCAGTTTTGCGCGAAAGTGCAAATCAAAAAAATCGTGGACCAGCACTTGCCAATAAAACTATTGTTTTAAACCCTGATGGCGATGATTCTCTTGTTTATGATGTTGCTGTTCGTACTGAGGGTCGTTTACTTGCACTCGGTGCTTCGGTTTTCTTAACGCGAGGTGCAACCAATAATCCCAGCGAAAAAGAGCGCATTGCCTTTTCAAATAACAGCAACGCTGATCTAATGATTTCATTACATGAAGATAGTTATAAGAATGAAAGCGCTCATGGGGCTGCAACATATTTCTATGGCAGCGATGTGCACGGCGTGCACTCAATTGTTGGAGAAAGATTTGCTTCTTTAGTACAACGTGAAATATGTGCTCGTACTGATTTTGCTAACTGCCGCACACATGCCATGACCTGGGATTTACTGCGTTTAACTAAAGCGCCAGCAGTTCGTATTGATCTGGGTTATAAAACTAATCCTGGCGATATTGGCCGTATGTCTCGACCTGATTTTCGTGATGTGATTGCAGAAGCCCTGGTAATTGCAATTCAACGGCTCTATTTAGCTGCTGAAGATGATGCAAAAACAGGAACTCTGCGTATTTCTGATCTGCGCAAAGCCGGTATCCGTCGTTAATTGGAGTTCGGCAAAGTGGCCGTATATGGCAGACTTAAGCCATGTCTGATGTAACGCCACGTTTTACAACCGGAGCGCCTCAAAATCTAGAGGAGCGCTTTGCTGGACGTGCTGCGCATATGCAACCAAGTGAGATCCGCTCTCTCTTTGCCGTTGCATCTCGACCTGAAATTGTTTCACTCGCTGGTGGAATGCCAAATCTTTCTGCACTTCCTATGGCAATGATGGCTGATGTTGTTCAAAAACTTATTTTGACTAATGGTCAAGAAGCGCTGCAATATGGCAGCGGACAAGGACATCCAAAACTTCGCGAACAAATCTGCGAAATGATGGCCTTAGAAGGAATTCGCGCTAATCCTGATGATGTTTTAGTAACAACAGGGTCACAGCAAGCCCTAGATTTAATTTCTCGTATCTTTATTGATCCAGGTGATGTTGTTTTAGCTGAAGCCCCTTCTTACGTTGGCGCTCTCGGTACTTTTCACCAATATGAAGCCAAGGTTGTCCATGTTGAAACTGATGATTTGGGATTAGTTCCTGATGGATTACGCGCTGCTATTAAGAGCGTGCGCGAATCTGGCCGTAAAATTAAGTTTTTATACATGATCCCTAACTATCAAAACCCTTCAGGTGTCCTACTCCCGGCAGAGCGCCGCACTGAAATCTTAAATATCGCTCGCAAAGAAGGCATCTTTGTTGTTGAAGATAACCCATATGGCCTACTTGGCTTTGATAAGCCATCACCTAACGCCATGCGCGCTGAAGATTCCGAGAATGTTATTTACTTGGGTTCATTTTCAAAGACGATTGCTCCAGGAATGCGGGTGGGTTGGGCGCTGGTGCCACCATCTCTGAAAGAAAAGTTAATTATCGCCAGTGAATCTTCGATCTTGTGTCCATCTAACTTCTCACAGTTAACAATCTCTAGTTACTTAGCTGATCAACCATGGCGCGATCAGATTGCATCCTTTTGCGATCTATATAAAGTGCGCCGTGATGCGATGCTTGAATCATTAGATGAATATTTCCCTGCAACTGCTAAATGGACAAAGCCTGGCGGCGGTTTTTATGTCTGGGTTACTTTGCCTCCAGAAATTGATACTAAAGCTCTGATGCCAAAGGCGATTGTTGCCAAGGTTGCATATGTGCCAGGCACAGCTTTCTATGCCGATGGTTTTGGTTCGTGGTCAATGCGTTTGTCATATTGCTACCCAACACCAGAGCGCATCCGTGAAGGTGTGAAAGCTTTGGGTGGGGTTATTAAGACTGAGATGTCTCGCCGCGGAGCAAATCAACTTAATTAATTATTAATTACCTTAGCTATACGTTTTAAATCTTCGGCCCCAGCAAACTCAATAACAATTGTTCCTTTTTTGATACTGCCTTGAATAGAAACTCGGGTGTCGAGTGAATCCCCCATGGTGTCAGCTATTTCGGCAAGTTCAGGGCTGGCCGACTTTGTTGCCTTTAACTTCTTGGCCCCTTTTCGCTTAGGTGCACCAATGGAAATAATCTCCTCAGTTGCGCGCACGCTCAATCCTTCAGCCACAATACGCGCAGCTAACTTCTCAATCTCACCTGAATCACTTAAGCCTAAAAGTGCACGGGCATGTCCAGCACTGAGCGCTCCCGTAATAAGTTTTTGTTGAACACTTGTTGGCAAGTTCATTAAACGGATTGTGTTAGAGATCAGTGGACGTGATCGTCCAAGCTTTGCCGCGAGTTCATCATGTGTGCAGTTAAAGTCGGTGAGAAGTTGTGAGTAAGCAGCTGCTTCTTCTAATGAGTTGAGTTGGCTGCGATGGATGTTTTCGATCAACGCTTCGCGCAAAAGTTCATTATCTGGAGTTTGGCGAATGATGACAGGAATAGTTTTTAATCCGGCAGCCTTAGCTGCGCGGAATCTGCGCTCTCCCATAATTAACTCATAAGAACCATCTGGTTTTTGGCGAACCACTGGTGGTTGCAAGATACCAATCTCTTTAATAGATGCCGTTAAGTCATTGAGTGCGTCAACATCAAAGTGTTTGCGGGGCTGGCGTGGATTAGCGGAGATGAGATTAATATCAACTTCATTTTGAGTCGCAACTTCTTGCCCAGCAACAGTTAATGATGTTGGAATCAACGCATCCAGGTTTGTTCCGAGTCCTCCACGACGTGCCATTATGCAATCTCACCTTCGCGCTTGTAGTTAATTGAAACAACGTTGGAGTCAAAAGGTTTTCCGCGCTCGGCTAATTCGCGAGCAACTGACATATAAGCAATTGCTCCAGGTGATGAAGCGTCATAGGTCATTACTGTTTGATTAAATCCTGGTGCCTCTGATACTCGCACGGCACGTGGAATAGGAATATCAATTAACTCGTTGGGATAATGTTTGCGGATCTCATCTGCAACATCATTGGCAAGACGTGTGCGACTATCAAACATTGTTAAAACAAATGTTGAAAGTTTTAATGATGCATTCAAACGTTTCTTTACTAACTCATAGGTTTTTAATAGTTGTGCTAAACCCTCTAATGCATAGTATTCACATTGAATGGGAATCAACATTTCTTTTGCAGCAGTTAATGCGTTAATAGTTAATAAACCAAGTGATGGCGGACAATCAATAAAAATATAATCAAGTGGCTCACCTTCAGCAATGCGTGCTGTTGCTAACTCATCAATGGCATCTTTTAATCGCATCTCACGTGCAACCATGGGAACTAATTCAATCTCTGCTTGTGCAAGTGATGTATTTGATGAAACACATTCAAGTGAAGGAAAACCTTTAACTTTTTGTATTGCCTGCGACATTGTTAAATCGCCCATTAAAACTTCATAAATTCCAGCGTTTTCTAGGTGCTCTACCCCTAGGGCAGTTGAGGCATTTCCCTGTGGATCTAAATCAATAACTGCTACCCGTAGCCCACCCATAGAAAGGGCTGCAGCTAGGTTGACTGTGGTGGTGGTTTTGCCGACCCCACCCTTTTGGTTGGCCACGGTGATAATTCGAAGGGAGGCTGGTTTTGCCATCGCCTCTTTGAGGCGGCGAGTGCCAATTACCTTCTTTGTTTCACGTGAATCATCCACGTGCGCTAGTTAAGCACCTTTGCGCACTTCTACTATGCGTCCGAGCTCAATGCCCTCAAGATTTACCTCATGGAGCGTGGCTTTTGGCACAGATTTCATCTCTTCCTCCGCAGATTTGCCTTTAATAGCCATCAGTGAGCCATTAGTCTTTAAAAGGTGCCAGCTCATCTTCTTCAACTTCTCAAGCGGGGCCACTGCCCTAGCTGTTACATAGTGGGCAGTTGTGCGCACATCCTGGGCCTGGCCCCGGATTACCTCAATATCAAGGCTAGCTACCGCCTCCTTTAAAAACTCCACTCTGCGCTCAAGGGGCTCAATCAGGGTGACTTTAAGATCTGGACGGGCCAGAGCGATAACGATTCCGGGCAGGCCTGCCCCAGAGCCGATATCGAAGACGATAGAGCCCTCTTTTAAAAGAGAGGTTACGGGCAGGCAGTTAAAGATGTGGCGATCCCAGATCTTGTCCGCTTCGCGAGGACCGATTAATCCACGCTCAATTCCAGCGCTTTCAAGGAATGCGGCATAGGCGTGAACCCGATCGATATCAGGGAAATATCGCTCGATCAGGGTTTCACGTGAAACCTGCATTTACGCTGGATAGATGACGACGTAGCGGTTTGGGTCTTCCCCATCAGATTCGCTACTTAGGCCTAGCTCTTGAATAGTGTCGTGGATGATCTTGCGCTCAAAGGCGTTCATTGGAGCTAGTTTGATTGAAGCGCCAGTCGACTTAGCCTCTTCAGCCATCTCGTTGGCAAGCTTTGCCAGCTCTGTGCGACGGTTGGCACGAAAGTTATCGATATCAAGCATCAGGCGGGAGCGATCTCCGGTAGCGGTCTGAACTGCTAGGCGGGTGAGCTCTTGAATAGCATCTAGAACTTCGCCATCTCTGCCCACCAAGTGGTTGAGTTTTCCTCCGACGATGGCCAGGGCGGCACGGTCGTTTTCAACGTCAATATCAATATCGCCATCAAGATCTGCGATGTCGAGCAGGGCCTCTAGGTAGTCAGCGGCGATATCGCCCTCTTCCTCCAACTTTGCCACGCCTTTAACGGGTTTTGTCTCTGCTACTTCTTCAACCTTTTCAATAACCTCTGCTTTTGCCTTTGCCATGTCGCTCTCCCAGTCGGGTTTGTAGTGAATTAATAGTATTTGTACTGATTTGTCCTATTTCTTCTTTTTCTTCTTCTTTGGTTGCTTTCGTTGCCCTTTAACTTCTTCTTCTGTTGGGGCCACATCTGTTTCGGGTTCTACTACCCCGCTCTTGTGGTTGCGCTTTTTATGCAGCTCTTCGTAGGCAGGTGATCCTGGTGTTGGGTTTCGCTTAATGACATAGAACTGTTGTCCCCATGTCCAAAGATTTGTTGTTGACCAATAAATTAGCACTCCCACTGGAAAGTTAACACCTGTAATTGCAAAGATTACTGGGAATGCATACAACATAATTTTTTGCTGTTGCAACATCATATTGTTGCTGGAATCCATCTTTGGCATGCCCTTCATCATTAACTGACGTTGAGTTGTGAAAGTTGTTAGCGACATGAATGCAATCAAAAAAACAGTAACAATCTTTACAGTTGTTATATCTGAACCTAAAAATGTTTGAGAAATCGGTGCGCCAAAGAACTCAGCTTGGGCTGCGCTGACTACATCATCTTGTGAGAGGACGCCATACTTAACTGGTGGGTTCTTTCCAATTCCATTAAGAACAGTGAAGAGAGCAAAGAAAATTGGTGCTTGGGCAAGAATAGGAAAACAAGAAGCAAGTGGGTTTGTTTTGTGCTCTTTATAGAGCTTCATCATCTCTTCTGATTGTTTTTGACGATCATCTTTATATTTCTTTTGAATATCCTTCATATGTGGTTGAAGCGCAGTTAGCGCACGCTGGCTCTTAATCTGCTTAACAAAAAGTGGGATCAAAATAATACGGATGATGATTACAAGGCCGATGATTGCTAATGACCATGACACACCGCTGTCTGCGCCAAATAAAGGTACGAGTAAATCATGGATGTTGACAATAACCCAGGAAACAGCGATATATAAGGGTTTTAAGATGCTATCCATTAACACTTACCTTCTCTTTCAAAACTACGTAGTCG
>Ga0209651_1000342_pt1 | contig 17171 bp, 7 predicted proteins | sample LauGreFBDMM110SN_2_FD_188216 | JGI IMG/M metagenome (GOLD analysis project Ga0209651, IMG submission 188216) | Freshwater lake microbial communities from Lake Michigan, USA - Fa13.BD.MM110.SN (SPAdes) (version 2) | ecosystem: Environmental > Aquatic > Freshwater > Lake | place: Lake Michigan, USA... | reverse complement strand
CAGCCACCCCAGCCCTCCCAGCCCTCCCCGTCAGCGTCAGCGTCAGCATCACCAAAGGACTCGACCACGCACAAATGCGCAAGCTTATTTGGCACAAACATACCAACCAAAACCACCATCTCGAAATCACCAACGAGTCTCTCATCATCGCACACGCAGTATCAAGATTACAAGTCACCGAATTCAGCGCACTGAGCATTCATCAACGAGCCCGCATCACCGCATTCGCAGCCATGACAGCACTTTTGGCAATTCGTTTGGGCGCCGAGTGCGGAAATACTGGACGCTTCCCCGTCTGTCTACACTACCACTTCATCCAACTTGTCATCCGCCGCGCAACCAGAACTGAAGCCGTCGCCGATAAAATCGCAGCACCCTATATCGAGGAGGACAAAACACATATGTTGCAACACGCTCACCCTGCTCGTCGCGCCCAACTCTTGAGGGAAATGAAAGCGCGCTTTGATAGAGGCGTCCCCGTATCCGCACCACGCGCGCAGCCCGAAGACGAGTACGGACCCATCGAATTCAGGCGAGGAAAGTATTACGCCAAGAAATGCCTGGAACTTGTTGGAAACCACGACGACGACCCGACCACCGCAGCACAATGGGCACACCTTCGCACCCAAGTCCAGCGCATCCGCCGCGGCGAAACTGACTGCCTCGATGTGCATGCCTCCGCCGACCACAACAACTGGGTATACGCCATACACTACACCTATGCGAAAGCAGTTCACGAGTTTCTTGCTGGAATCGAGAGATGGAGGTCAACGCATCATCAGCACCAGGACCAGGACCAGCACCGCCACCACCGCCACCACCACCAACAACAACCCGAATACTGGCACAGCTCCAAAGAAATCAGAGTAAACGCCTCTACAAAATCGCAGACAACGCTCATGGTTCGCGAAATGTACCGCTTCCTCATCAAGACACACAAACTGATTTCACCCGGGTTTATCAGCGTGTTTGGACTAAATCGGCGTTACGTCCAGACAATCGTCAATCGCACGAAATTTCTTGCATGCTATGAAGGCGACGAAGCATCCGCGCTCATGTTTGGTTTCCTGGTGCCTTCGCTCATGACCCCCGACGTCCATCTCGACATTTTCGTGAAAGGTGAAACATTCCAAGAACCGGACCTCTACGTCAAAATGAGCGACCCCGTATTTGGTCCAATCAAGAAACAATTCCAAGACATGATTCCATCGCGACATACAGGAACAATCGACCGCGCAAGACTGATGGAAAAACGGAATTACCCACGCCGCGCATAGTCTACAGGGGACTTCGCCCCCCGTTATCCCCCCAGCCTACGGCTTTCAAGGTTTGTGTCAGGTAGTGTCAGGGGACAGGGGAGTCCCCAAACTTTTTTTTTAAAGTTTTGCGACGGGAGACGGAGTCCCCCGTATAAATATATATGTATATATAATATAGTACTCATAATTGTATTTTTCATGCCGTCAGTCGCCGTTCGTAAAACCAGAGCAGAATTAGATTCAGATCAAGTGCAACCAATACCACCATCAGGACCACCATCAGGACGTGTATCAGCCGGACACGCGGTGGCAGCAGCAGCAGCGGCAATAGTACCACGACCACGACCACCGCCTGTAGAACCACCACTGAAAAAATTCGGACCTATTACATTAGAAAGATATTTAGCAAAAAAAGAAAGAAGTCAGACAAGAAAACGAGAAAGATTAAATCAACAAAAAGTTGAAACGCTTTGTCATCCGTTTCGCATTGAACTACGCGCTATAATGCACCGAAGAACAAACGTCATACGCGAGGTGAATAGAATACGGAATGAGTTAAGAAGTATTCGAAGTTTAATGCATCAGGTACCAAATGGTTCCCATTCTTCAAAAAGGAAAAATGATATCGAACAACTACAAGATATGTATATGCTAGAACGTCTACAAAAACAAGAAGAAATAATGCGTTTAACAGACCGCATGGTATTGTTACAAACTATAATCGAGAATATACACAGGCAACATGAAATACCACTCATCGAACACCTTGGCGCATTTGATTTTGGAGGAGGCGCATCAAATAAAACCGCAACCCGCCGCCACCACCACAACCACCGCCGTGATAAATGATGAATCAAATACAAACCAAATACTAATGCAGTATTGACTATAAACGCCCCAACGCCACCCGTATTCGTTGTTGTTGTTGTTGTTGTCTTTGGAGCCACTACTATCAACCCATTTGTGAATGTGAAATGAAATACAATTCAATTTTTTTCATAATAACTATAATAACTATAATAACTATAATATATAATTATATATAATATAGTACTCATAATTGTATTTTTTTCATGCCGTCTCCGCCAAGAGCTACAAAGAAAACAAGAGAACAAGTAGAACAAGAATTAGATCCAGATATACGATGGCAACCAAGACCATCATCAGGACGCGTATCAGGACGTTTATCAGCCGGACAAGCGGCAGCAGCAGCGGCACTGGGACCACGACCACCGCCTGTAGAACCACCACTTGAAGTATTCGGACCTATTACATTAGAAGACTATTTAGCAAAAAAAGAAAGAAGCCAGACAAGAAAAAGAGAAAGATTAAATCAACAAAGAGTTGAAATGCTTTGTCATCCGTTTTACATTGAACGACGCGCTGTAATGCGACGCACAGTAGACCTCACCCGCGAGGTGAATAGAATAACAGATATGATAACATCTTTGGAGTCGTTAAGACATCGTGTGCGTAAAGATAATAAAAAAAAATACGTCGAAGGACTACAGGACACATACATGTTGGAGCGTCTACAAAAACAAGAAGAAATAATGCGTTTAACAGACCGCTTGATAGAATTACCAACTATAATCGAGAATATACACAGGCAATATGAAGTACCATACGTTGAACGCCCCGTCGCATTCGGTTTTGTAGGAGGCGCATCAAATAAAACCGCAACACAACGACGCCGCAACCACCGCCGTCATAAATGGTCACTCAAATACAAACGCAGTATCGACTGTAACCACCCAAAAGGTTTCTCGCAACGACAGCATTGCAAATATGGTCGCAAGAATTTGACAAAGCGACGTTAATAACACCCAAGTTACGCACCTATTTCCATTTATTTCCATTTATTTCCATTTACTCACATTTCCTATTTTTTATTTTCCCCATCGCATTTCAATTTCCACCAACAGAAAATTGAAATGATTTTAATCCTATAAATCGAATACAGTGTAAAAACAAAGAACCAACTACTGGAACAAAATGTCTCAAGCCTCTATCAACTTCGCCAACTCTGCCATCGAACAAGTCGGTGAGCGTCACAAGCAACTCGTCGAGTCTGCCAACGCCGCCCGTTTTCGTTCTCGTTCCCGCAACGGCAAATTCACATCAAGACACGTATGGACACAAGGCGAACTCACCGACGTGTGCCGCGCCTTCATCATCAACTACAAGGAAAAGACTCTCGCGGAAATTGCCCAAGAAATTCACACCCGTTTTACAGAATACATCAAGCTACAGGACCACCATCGCCAAGCCATCGTCGAAAGCGACAGCGACGACGAACTGATTTGCCAAGCGCACGAATATCGCGAAGGAGTGCCATCCATCAGCGCAATCGAACTCAAGCTCATCGACTGTGTCAACCTTTGTTACCAGGTTTCGTCGGGGTCTTGCTCGAAAGCTTCCAAAATGCACACCGAGATTTGGCAGCATATCATGTGCGCCCAAAAGCATCGCGAAATCATCCGCGCAATGAAGGTCGCTACCGCCTCAACCGCCTCCACCACGACGAAAAGCGAACAACAAGACGAGCCAACAACGCCAAAGAGCAGCATCAGCGCATCACTGGAAGCACCAGGAGCACCCGTCAAAGCCAAGAAGACCGCGACACCGCCACCTCGTCGCAAGTACCTGCTTGAAAGCGAAGAAGAACTGCCCCCCGCAAAACGCCGCAAATTGAATGACGAGTTTGAAGCTGCCGCCACCACCACCACACCCGCACCCGCACCAGCACAGCAGCAGCAGCGCCTCAGCATGTCGGACATTTGCTACGCTCTTGACGAAATCGCCGACCGAATGGAACAGCACGGACAATGCGAACAACAGTACAGTCAATCCGTCGCACAATCCATCGCCACCATACGCCAAAACCAGAGCGATATTGCCCTTCTTATGGGATACGTACAAGACACGCATACAGGAATTCAAAAAGCACATCAGCGAATCGAAGCGGAGCTAGCAAAACTCGAAACAATGACTGTCGTGCCTGCCGCAGCCACAGCCACAGCCACACCCATAGCCGCCAAACCAAAATTCGACCCATCCAACTACCAGTGTCACGAATGTTCGCAAACGTTTGACCCCAGTATTCGAGGATACTGGCTGATTGGTGCTCCATGCCGCAATCCCAACACCACAGAAGCCCAAGAACACACCCACGACGACGACGAAGACGACATGTTCTACTTGTGCAGAGAGTGCACACGTTTTGAAAACGAACACAACGACAACCACAACGACATGGGCGACATGGCATTCGGAGTCATGGAAGACGGCGAGTATGACTATGACGACCAGTACGAAGACCAATACGAACGAGCAAGGCGCGGAGATTACGACCACAGCGAAGAATGCAGCTAAACCAAGGACCAATCAAGGATGACAATTAAGGACGATAAACAGGTAAGCAAGGTAAGTACTTTTTTTTCAAATAAAAAATTCGGTAATATATCCTGATTTCCCCGAATACCCCAAATATTTAACAATATTTAACAATATTTTATAATATTTATTAATTATTAAATATTATTATATTATTAAGAAACTTCTAACAAATAAGTATATTGATATATTATATAAGCTTGAAAATCAAAATCATGTCAACACCTCAAATGACAAGAGACGCCATGTATGCGTATTTAAATACAGTTAAATTTAAGCCGCCCCACGTAGTGTTTGATCAGGCGCAGTATGATCGCGATGTGAGGGATGGGTTGATTTCCATTACCAGAAATTTAAATAATAGTCCTTATTTGCCCAGCGAACTCAGACAGGTGCATGGTGCATCATCGTTGAATGTAACGAATGATGCAGGTAAAAAAAAGGTTGTGATTGCAATAACCATTGCTCACAATTGGCCAGCCACATATGTTCAAAATTGTTTCAATGCGTTTTGCAGTGTGTATGGGTTTGCACAAAGAGAAATTGAGGTCATCAATTTGGCTCCCTTCGTGCACGCAAGTGAAATTTTTGGCAATCCATCAGTGGCTAGTTCAGCACAAGCGTCGGTGAATCAAGGTCTTATTGATGGACTCAGTAATTACATAAACACTCATGGTTCAAATTTGAGCGGAGTTATTCCGAATAACCGAACCAGTATTAATTCTATTTCTACTATTAATAATGACACTCCAATTAATAATAACAACTACACAAGTGGATCCGTGGAAGGGGATGAAAAACTATTTGGTTGGTTGGGCGAAATGATACTTAACTTTTGGGCAATTGCCATGAATCCAAATGCGCATTTTCGCATAATTAATGCTCATGAATCTGAGCTAGAGAATAGCGTGATTTATGCGTCAACCGATTCCAACTTTACGACCAATCCACACGGGACCACCGATTATATCAACATGTCGTGGGGAGACTCTGAACCAGGCGGTGATCGTAAGATGTTTGATGATGAAATTTTTATAAATCCACGAATATGTTATTTTGGAGCAGCCGGAAACTTTCGTTGGGCAGGATATCCAGCAACTTCATCCAACGTGATGTGCGTTGGAGGTGCCACTCTCTACTATAATTCTGATGCCTTAACATCATCAACAAATCCTAAATTTATGTTATGGGTTGGTGCAAATAACTCAGATCCAACCAAACAAAGTAACGGAGGTGGAACTGGTTTCTCACATTCAACATTTGGTGGCGACTATTCCAGACCTGCATATCAGGATGGATTGGCAGCACTTTCTTCATATAGCATCGACCCCAAACGCGCATGCCCAGACATGTGTTCTCTTGCCGATCCAGCCACTGGATTAACAGTCATTTTCACCAATAATGATGGAACTAAACTCATGAAACAAATAGTTGGAGGAACCTCCCTTGCAAGCCCGTTACTTGCTGGATTGTTTTCCCTTTTGAGCCAACGTAGAATCAATGAAAACAAACCCCCCTTCACTACAAGAATGACTGATGTCGGGTCTACCACTTTGTCCAACTCCGTTAATTTGCATACGTTTCTTTACAGTAGTTACACTGCACATGCGTCCTCCATCTTTTATGATATAATAGAAGGAACCACCAGTCTCCACACTGATGTCAATTTGGGACCATTGAATAGTGGCATAACTTTTTCTGCCAGCACTGGCTACGACATTGCAACGGGATTGGGTGTTCCACAGATGAATGGACTCAATGATATTATGTTTGCATCCACAAACACTATAATTCCCTTTTCTTCGTTGTTTCACTCTCTGACGCTTAGTGTTACCACTGGTACCGCACCAAACCAAGTAACACATACACAACCGATTACATCCGTCTTGCAGGGAAACAATAGTGTCCTAATAACAGACGAAGATATTCTCACAGCGTTTAATTCCCACCCACCGGGAACAACTTTTACGCCATGTATTGTCGCAAAATATGGAAGCTACAGCAACGGAAACACTGTCACAACAGTTTCTACCCCTAGTGTATCAAGTTTTATGCCGAAACCACCACCACCACTATAAGTCTTGGAACAGATTAGGCTCTTCATTTGCCAGTTTTTTCGTTAACGCTGGACAGTAATTCATTCCCTTCCCTTCCACCATCATAACCCCTATTCCTTATTTTTTCAATTTTTTACACACACATGTAGAAAATTGAAATGAAATTAATCCACTATATCCCATAAGCAGAGAAAAAGAAAACATCCCAACTAAGCAAAATGAACGGCAACAACGCCAACAACGCCAACAACCTCAACATGAACAACAATCAAGTCCAAGACTACATCAACAACAGTCGCATCAATCTCAACGCCCCAGGCAACCAAGGGCGCTACACTCGTTCCACCCATTTCCATACGCTCGAAGAATGGGACTCAATTTTCAGCCACTTGAGTGTATACTCGGCAGGAGTTCACGCCACAGCGGACTTTCTACAAGGCATGCTGTTACGACGCCCCGACCACCGCCGCAACTACGCCTACGACTCATTCCCCCTAATCACCTGGTTTCCCCTAATCACCTGGATACCTCTTCCCTGTTCAATCCCCCATTTCAGCCGCTGTATTCTACACGTCGAGGAAGTCAACCCGCGAACAAATACACTCTCTGGCAGCAGCTTCATTCCGGTTGAAATCACGCATCACGACAATCACCCAATCACGCCGGCAATCGCGCACATGTTTCGCGAAGACCGTCACCCACACCGTCACCAGTACCCGCCATCCTACCAAACCAACGAAAGCCTCGTATTCGCTACAGCACGGGAAAATGAAGCAATTCGGCAAATGTGCGCGTGCCTAACACTAACACAAGGGGGCAATAATTTCGCAGCATATGACGCAGCACAAGACGCAAACCGCAATGAGCAACACGCAGATTTGAACACCGCGTCGAGACACATACTGTATGACCCCGAGACGCTAGCAAGAGCAAACTCCCGAGTGAATGAACTGATGCTGGCACAACAAGGACGCGGGGTGCACGAGATGACCATACAAGAATCGCAGCAAGTTCATCGCGCATGGAGAGAAGTCGTGTTTCCGGAAACAACCGCTGAAGAAAGGCGATACGCGTATGCGAGGTACGCAGCCGACCAAATTATGATGCATCGGTATGTTCACGACAACCACGAGAACAACAACCCTTGCGAGCCCAACCCAATTGCGCTGCCATTTCACAACGACGACGACGACCACCACCACCGCCACCACCATCGCGAAAACAACCCCGTCGACCGCGCACGACAAGAACAAGCCCCCGAAAATGTGTACATCCAAGAACTCTACAATGGACAAAACAATGACGAAAGAGCAAGAGCAAGAGCAAGAATCGCAGCGCAAGATGTCGCCGTCCATCCAGTCCACCCACCTTTGTGAATATAAGGAAAAAGTACATCATAATGAGGGAATGAGGTAAGCAAGGTAAGTATTTTTCTTCAAAATATTATTCAATATTATTCAATAATAAGATGACACGACGACGACGACGACGACGACGACGATGAATCATCGTTTCAATTTAATTACACGACGAGCACTGAGTTTATATGAATTACTTGATACTTTACGAGTTCTTTTATTCATATTCGAAGTACCCTTACCAGTACCATTACCATTATTCAACTTGACACGAGCACTAAATCTAACACTCTTTTTACCGCCCTTATGACGAGTAACATTACGACTCTTTTTCAATCGTAAACGACGTTTGCGTGTTATACTAGAGCCCGATTTCCCGCCACTCCAATTCCCGGTACCAGAATCCTGTTTAAAGCCTGCCGCTTTCAGTGCAGCGGCGTCGAAGCCTGCCGCTATCATATCAGCAACGTTGACGCCTGCCGTTTTTAGATCAGCAGCATCGAAATTTGAATCTTTCAGTAACTTAATATCGAACTTTGCATTTACCAAATCAGCCAATGTAAATGCATTTCTCATGTCATAAGGTAAGTAGCCTAAATTTTTCAGTTCCTCGGCGGTAAAGCCTTGCTTTTTCAGTTTAATAGCATCAAAGCCTTTCGTTTTCAGATCAATAGAATTAATGCTTGCCGCTATCAGTTCATTAGCTTTGAAGCCTGCATTTACCAAATCAGCGTCGTCGAAGCCTGCCGTTTTCAGTTCCGCAGCGTCGAAGCCTGCATATTTCAGTTGAGTAGCGTCGAAGCCTGCCATTTTCAGATCCACAGCATCAAAGCCTGCCCTTTTCAGATCAAAAACATCAAAGCCTGCCCCTTTCAGAGCAGTAGGGTTAAATTCGTTAGTTGTCTTGCTAAAGTCGAAGCCTGCAGTTTCCAATTCCGTAGCATCAAAGCCTGCAGTTAACAAATTAGCCAACTTGAAGCCTTTATTTCCCAGAGTAATAGCGTTAAATTCGTTAGTTGTCTTACTAAAGTCGAAGCCTAAATCTTTCAGTTGCGTAGCAGTCAAGCCTGCATTTAACAAATAAGCCAACTTAACGCCTTCACTTTTCAGTTGAGCAGCGTCGAAGCCTGCCGCTTTCAGAGCATCAGCTTTGAAGCCTGCATTTACCAAATCAGCAGCGGCGAAGCCTGCCGTTTTAAGAGCATCAGCTTTGAAGCCTGCATTTACCAAATCAGCAGCGGCGAAGCCTGCCGTTTTAAGAGCATCAGCTTTGAAGCCTGCCGCTTTCAGAACCTTAGCGTCGAAGCCTGCCGTTTTAAGAGCATCAGCTTTGAAGCCTGCCGTTTTCAGTGCAATAGCGTCGAAGTCTGCCGCTTTCAGTTCCTCGGCGGTAAATTGTTCGTTTATCAAATCAGCCAACTTGAAGCCTGCCTTTATCAAATCCGCTGCACTGAAGCCTGCCGCTTTCAGATCAGACAATTCTTTACTTTTCAACATAGACAATTTTTTTGTTACATCCACAAATTCATATCCATCATCTTTATTTTTAAAACTCATGACAGGAAAAAGTTTGTTTACACTATTAGTATCGACGCCCTTGATGGTTACTTTACGCGATTTAATAGAACCAGAAGAACCAGAAGAATCAGGAGAACATACGAACATATGTAAACCAAAATCGGTTTTGGTTGCGCTTTGTTGTGGTGGTGATGGCACACTCTGATGCAAAGTAAAAAAAACTATATCATTTTGTCCGAAAATAATGGAAGATACTTTTGTATTACTACCATCAGTATACGACCCAGCATTATCAAACCCCCAAAAATTTTTGGTAACTTCACACTTATTTTGTTGTAAAAAATTTTCTAAAACAGTAGTTACACCCATTATAATGTGAGATAAATCAGTGTGTAATATTTTTATTGCCCATGTAACGGTATTTGTACAATTAGTGGGTATACCTTGAACAGTTGATAACCATAGACAATAATAATTGCCATCTGAACCGTTAGTTACCTTTAATTTCGCTTGTTTTTTAGTATCATTAAACTCAAAGTAGTCATGAATAGAAATACCACCAATTTTATCAGTTAATTCTGTTTCAGAAAAGGTAAATTCGTTACCAACGATTGTACAAGTATCATCTTTACGTAATTGTTGTAATTTTTGAATGTGTGTTTGCATATCTAATTTATAATTATCAAGTTCTAATTTTTTTTTTTCAATTTCCGATGATACATCTTCACTTTCCTTTTTATCTTTATCATTTTTTCCCGTAACATCTTTTAAAATAGCTTTAATAGTCTCCGACACTTTATCAAAATACCCGTTTAATTTCTGTATACCCATAGTAGTCGTAATTTGATTACCAATATAAGTGATTTTATCTCGAATATTTTCTAAACTACTGAAATTTTTATCTATTTTTTCCGTAAATTTTGCTTTACTTCGAGAGTATTCACCTTGGGCTTTAAGTAGTTCATCTATATTTTTAACCAGTTTTTCATATTCTTCGTTTACTTTTTTCTCTTGATCGAGGGTTAGAACTGTATTATCCTTAATACTCTTCACAATTTTATATGAATTATCAGCTTGAGAAAAAAAATCATTAACATTTTCTGTAACGTTTTTTCTACTTTCTACCATTTCTTCAAATATTTTACCTTGTACATATTCACTGCGTTCTGCGTTAGCTTTATCTAATAGCTGTTTAATATCAGTATAATGACTAACAATTTTACTCGTTTCAGCTTGAGTGTTATGAGCACTTTGTAAAAGAGGTTCTATCTTTATTATATCTTCTTTTGCTTGTTTAATTTGTGATTCCATAAATTGTAATAAATCTTTCAACTCATCTTTTTGAGAAGTAAACGCGCTAGTGGGTTGATTAGCTAAGTCAACAAGTAAACGTTTACTTTTACTATGTAATTCTTCCATACCTCTTAACGCTTCCTCAGCAGTTTGCATCGAGGCATTCATTTCAGCTAATAGCTCATTACCATTTTGTGGTTCTGATTTACTATCATCTCCAATTTTAACTTTTGAAAAATCAATATCATATATTTTTTCTTCTATTTCACTTTTTTTATCATCAATTTGTTTTTTTAATATATGAATTTTCCGTATATTATCCGTGACTTTTTTCATGTTTTCTGTTACTTCTTTAACATGGGTTTTTATGAGGTCTATTTTATCAATTTTAAAGCTTTGAATGCGTTTAGTAGTAAGTTCATCTACAGACTTTTTTACACCTTCGATAAGTTGATCAAGTTTTTCTTTTTGTGTTTGTGCTTTAACATTTACAAAATTAAACTTAGGATAGTCAGGATTGGTAGTAACTCTTGTAAATATTCCTTCAACTTCGGAAATCTCGCTAGTAATATCTGCGTGAAGAGTTGTAACTTTATCATAAGCTTTATCAGCTGCCTTCATAGCTTCATCAGTACTAGAATTAGAACCCATCGCAGCATCATAATCTTTAAACTTTTCATACCCTTCTTTAATAGCGGCTTTTAACTCATCTATTTTTCCTTTTACATCTGTAATTTTGGTTTCAATATCACTAATCTTTTCATACATTTTTCTCAAGTTTTCTTTAAATTCTGACATTTTATAAGATAATGGAGTTAAAGCATTATACTTATGATTAAAATTTTTTTCTTCTGCAACAGCTTGATTATTTTTTTCGGTAGCTGTTTGTAATAGTGTATTAATTTCACTACTAGCACTAGTACTATCTTTATAAGTAAGTTTCATAATATTAACAGTTACCATATATTCTTTAAGGGTCGTTGAAAAGACAGTACCATTCTCCTTTAAAGTTTCCATACATTTAATCGCCTCATCAAATTCAGTTTTTTGCTTTTCAAAACTCTCTACACTGTTTACATTAGTAGTTTGCTGCTGCGCTGCGGCATCTAAGGATGATGCCGAATTTCTATCTATAATATCAATGGTAACTTTACCATGTATAGCAGTTGCATTATCGGCAGCAGCGATAGCACTACTATACATATTTTTAACGAGGTTCGCAAGACTTTGAGCCACCAAACTATATGTCTTAGATTTTGATATTTCAACATCATGTAGTAATTTCTCAGCATGACGTTTGGCATCTGTATCAAGTACGTGAACACGTCCACAAATTTCTTGAGCTGTTTTATGAGATTTATCAACAATTTCAACAAGCCTTTTCAATTCATTATACATTTGAGCAGCCTGTTCCAATTTTTCCTGTGCAACACCAGGAATCGTATCCGCATCATAAAATTCGATAACCTGCTCACTTTTACCCACAAGTACTTGAGCACTAGCAGACACATGTTCCGCCTCTTGGACCACTGCCGCCATTTCAGTAGTAGTACTATCCACTGACCTTGTCTTATACTCTTGATCTTCATCTTCTATTTTTTTGAGTTCACCTTGATGGTCGAGTGTTGTATAACCTTTATAAGAATAAATTTTTTTTTTTATAAGATCTGCATCAAAAATCAAAATCTCAATTTTACTCATAATTTCTTTTAATTTTGCTTGCATTTCCGCGTTAGTAGAGGAATCAACATTAGCTATAATTTCTTTTAAACTGTTTGTAGTAACAACATATTCTTCCCCCCATTCTTTTATAAGAGTTGAAATATTAGGTTGTGTTTTACCTAAAAAGACTTTATAAAGATTAACTAGAGTATCTAGTTTTAATAAAATATCTCTATCATGTTCGATTTGCTCTAGTTTTTTCTCAAGTATTTTTTTAATATTATCCTTATTTTCAGCAGCAGTCTTCGCTTCAGCAGCAGCCTTCGCATCAGCAGCAGCCTTCGCATCAGCAGCCGCCTTTGCTTCAGCAGCCTTCGCTTCAGCATCAGCCTTCGCTTTAGTACGAGATTCTTCAGTATGAAACCATCTTCCCGGAATTATTATTTCTAAACCACTATTTGATTTAAATTTCCATTCTGTATCACCTTTATCCAAGACACTGCTGGTAAAAGATTCATACACATCAGTAGGCACTGTTATTTTTAAGTTTACATATGGTCCTGTAGGTATCGATGTGCCTTTTGATGTTCCTTTAAACTCCGTTAGTTCCGTGAATTTTGGATATTTTTTATTAAACTCATCATAAAAACCGTTATAAATTTTTTTTTCAACAGTCAATGTAAAAGTACCATCACTGTTTTTTTCAACTACAACATCGGAAATTAAACTTTTATATTTATAAGTTATTTTGGTTTGATAATTAACGGAGGAGGCATCAGGAGGAGGAGGAGCATCAGTCTTCGCTTCAGGAGCAGCCTGAGCTTCAGGAGCAGCCTGAGCTTCAGCAGCAGCCTTCGCATCGGCAGCAGCCTTTGCTTCAGCAGCAGCCAAGGCTTCAACCTCCTTTGCTTCAACCACCTTCTTATATTGATTACTTATTCGACTTGATATACCCTTTATAATATTTAACAATGTCTTATTATGCGCATCTTGTAATTCACTTATTTCTTTTGTAATACCATCTATAAAAAAACCTGCACGATTTATTTTCTTTAAAACATCAATCTCAACCTTGTTTACATCAATTTCCGTAGTTAATTTAGTGGAACTCGTATTTGTGGGCGTAGTTACGGGCTTAGTTAAGTTAGTTTGAAGCAATTTTATGTTTTTTTCAGTTTCGAGAATATCTTTCATTAAACTTTTAAATATTTCATTATTAAGTATTTCTTTAACACTATCCGAATTTGTACCTTCTACTGCGTCTTTTAACATATCTAATAAATGAATAACTTCTTCAATTTCACCCAAGCATTTATCAAGACGTTGTTCCATTTGAGATTTTGCTCCTTCAAACTGAACTTTCACAATATTCTTAGCCTTAACCTGATTGATTTGAGCTGCTAATTCTTTTGCTAATTCATCGTCACTAAATTCAAAAATTTGAATTTTAAAACCCTTAGTACCCTTTTTTGTATATTTTATTTCTATTGTGGGAAATAATCTTCCTTTAAAACCCCCCTTAAAACCCGTTTCGCGTCCAATAAAACGTGCTGTAACATTATCTTCTACTATATCTATAACATAGTAGTCAGCTGGAATTCTACCTTGGTCTTCTTTCTCATATTTTCCCGTTATAGCGCGTTCTTTAGCCTTTTCTTCACTACTACCATAACCCAAAAAATATTGACCTAATGCAATAAAACCGTCTTCGGGAAAAAATTTACCAACGGGTATTGTCTTGCATTTTAATATGTGAAGAATATCGGGTTTCTCTTCAATTCGAGGTTGCTCTGCAGTAGAAGATGCAGCAACAAGTGCAGCAACAGGTACAGTAGAAGGTGCAGCAACAAGTGCAGCAACAGGTACACTAGAAGATGCATCAACAGATGCAGCAACAGGTGCATCAACAGATGCAGTAGAAGATGCATCAACAGATGCAGCAACAGGTACAGTAGAAGATGCATTAACAGGTGTAGCAAAAGGTGTACCAAAACGTACACTAGATGACGATGATGGTATTACCGGAGACCATCCAAACTGTTGCGATTGGGTCAGTTGTTGCTGTTGCTGTTGCGATTGGGTCAGTTGTTGTTTTAAATCTTCAACATTTTGTTTCAGCTTCTCTGTTTCTTTTCTCTGCTGCTCTGTTTGATATTGCTGCTGCTGTTTTTCATATAGGTCTTTTTGAAATTTTTCTAATTGATTTTGTATTTGTGTTTGAATTTTTTCTTGAAATTGTGCTTGCTGTTGTGCTTTCTGTTGTGCTTTCAGTTGTTTAAGATAGATTTCGCCCGTGGATTGATTACTTTGAGGCAAACTCATCTGTCCAGGCAAAATTGGAGGATAACCTTGAGGAGAATAACCTTGAGATTGTGGTTGCTGCTGTTGAAACGTAGGCGAAACCGGTGGTTCGCTATCAGCTCTAGTAATCTGATCAGCACTATCGAATAAACTTGTAACATTAAAAATTTTGGACAAATATTTATTATGTTGTTGGCTAGGGGACCCTTGACTTGTACCGGGAGTCTTACTAGGAGTCTGCATTTCTCTGAATATATTCCCCAAATCTCCAAAGGTTTTGTTCAAAACTTTTTTACTATATGGTTTATACGCTTGCTGCGTTTGTATGGGGGACGCTTGTAGCGTTGGAACCGGTGACGCTTGTAGCGTTGGAACCGGTGACGCTTGCGGCGTTTGTACAGGGGACGCTTGCGGCGTTTGTACAGGGGACGCTTGTAGCATTGGAACCGGTGACGCTTGCGGCGTTTGGCTATACACCGGACCAGATGATAGTTGAATAGGCGTCGCAGGTTGTGTCTGCACCATAGAAGCAATTTCTTGTTGTTGTAGTAAACTACTTTCATCCTGACTACATTTAAGAATTATAGTTAGATTTTCACCAATTAAATTAAACCCGCCATCTATGTGACGATAGTACTTTTCAAGCTTAGCACATTCAACATCAATATCATTTTTTATTTTATCTTGTTTATCTTGTTGTATACGCAGAAGTATTATGGAATCTACTTTTGCTTTTGCGTTTTTAAAAATAGCGTCACAATTCTGCATTATACCAGAAAACATACGCATTGCTTGACCGGAATACAATGACGCGTCCCGTGTGTCCCTATCAAATTCTAAACCCTTCGAATCCTTCGAATTATAATCTTTAGATTCTAAAGGCTTGCTATCCTTGGTGATGGTTGTACTATTAAACCTCCCCCTATAGACTTTAATAGTAAAGTCTGCGCATTGACTACTTTTATCTGGTGTCGCAGGTGTCGCAGGTGTCGCAGGTGTCACAGGTGTCACAGGTGTCGCAGGTGTCGCAGGTGTCGCAGGTGTATTGTCTATAATTTCATATATAGTTCCCAATTGATAACTGTTTTGAGAAAAACTACCGGTATAGATATATCTCTTTTGTGTATCATCAAAAAATATTTTAATGCCGTATCCACTTTCTACAAAGGTATTCGGATCAAATTGTCCAACATATATAGATGATAGTGTTTTTCTCCCAGTAAAACTAAGCCAAATACCACTATCCTTTGTTACCTGTTTTCCAGTCTGACCAGCTACTGGTACCGTAAAAGAACGGATGAACAGAGATCTCAATATTTCGGAGTTTATGGGACCCTGTGGTTGAATTATTTTATGGAATGTAACAACAATACCCCCCATCGGTTGCGTTTTATTGTATTGATTACTTAACTCCCCCGTATAATAAAAACGTTGTTCTCCAATATTTACTCTCCACGATAAACAAGCCCCGCCAATATAATTACCTTCATGCCATTTTCCTCCCACAGCAATACCTTCAATCGTTTCACTACCAGTGTTAGAAATGCGACACGCAATAGCGTCAGATACAATGTTATCGTTATAACCCGTATTATCTACATTGAGTCCTTCGCCCCAGATTCCGTCAATCGTTTCATAACCTTCATAACCTTCTTCGCCAAGCTTTTTTCGAAACATTTTTCCACGACCATTTCTATATACAGTACCCGCTTTCATAACCAATTTTCCGCAGTAAAAAAGATACCCGAGTGGATTAACAGCCCCCGAATAATCAGAAAAAAGTTTAGATATACCGGTATCTATTATTCCTTTCTTCCTGGTAGTATCAGGGAAGAATGCTATCTGTTGTTTCGTCGCGTCACCTGGTGTACATTCCGTATTCGTGTCACTAAAAAATGAGAAATTTATAAATCCCTGTTTGGATGATGTGCCACATGAACCTCTAAATAATCCCAATGGAATCTTTTCACTCGTTTTTATTTTATTTCTTAATATAACTTCGTTAACGTCATTTGATTTTTTTGATTTTACTATTTCTCCTTTTGTATTAGAAGCGTCAACATCAAGAATTACATTACCAAGTCCTTTATTTTCAACAAGAGCATTAAGTGTATACGCCAAGTTTATTAAATTTCTATTAGCATCCTGGATATAATGTTTACTATCTGTTTTAGCAAGTAATTTTTGATAATCATTATAACTATTAGGAAAATTTACTTCATGACCTTCAGTATCAGAGAAATTCCATAGTTTTAATTTAAATGTTTGAATAGAACTAGCCATTATAAATAATATCGATATATATTATAAATGATATATATATATAT
>Ga0209651_1000341_pt1 | contig 17177 bp, 18 predicted proteins | sample LauGreFBDMM110SN_2_FD_188216 | JGI IMG/M metagenome (GOLD analysis project Ga0209651, IMG submission 188216) | Freshwater lake microbial communities from Lake Michigan, USA - Fa13.BD.MM110.SN (SPAdes) (version 2) | ecosystem: Environmental > Aquatic > Freshwater > Lake | place: Lake Michigan... | reverse complement strand
CATCTCGTGGTGCCTCGGCTTCGTCAGCCTTGAATGCGGCAGTGGCTTCGGGATCGTCAACTACCACATCTTCTGGCACTGCACCCGTGTCGGCGTCTAGTGGGTTAGGCCCATCGTCAACTATGTCGGCACTGCTGGCCGAGTCCAGTGGATCAATGGGGGCATCGGGATCGGGGGCTGGGGCTTCCACTACAACAGGGTCTGCTGGCGGTGCTTCAGGTGGAGGGGCTTCAGCCTCCGGTGCAGGTGCTGCCTCGGCCGGTGCAGTATCGGGCCTGCTCTCAATGACAGGTGCCTCGGCATCGGTGGCCACCTCAGTCTCGGCCTTAGGGGCGGGTGTGGTGTCTGCGGGGTTGGCAGCACCCTCTGCCTTTGCCTTCTTCTCCTTGATCTTTCCACCAAGGGGAGGGCCCTTCTTTGGCTTCTTCGCAGACAGGATGCCGGTCATCTTGTCGGTGTCTTGTGCCGTCCGAAGGGCGTCCATCTGGAACTTCATATCCTCTTCATACTGGGCAACGTCGGCCTCATGCTTGGCGTACATGGGCTTGAGTTGTTCCCTGATCTCCTTGGCACGGGCAGGAGTAAGGCCCTCTGCCTGAAGTTCCTCTTGGAGTTTGACGATTTCGGGCGAGTAGTTGTCGATCTTGGCCTGAAGTGCGTCGATGTCCTTGAGGATTTGGGAGGTACGGAGTTCGCCGCCACCCTTCAGCCCCGGCAGGCGGTCGGACATCTCGTCAGCCATGCGGGCACGGGTATCCAGTTCGCCCCCTTCAAACATTGGGTTCCGCCGGTTGTGGTCGTACATCCAATCTTCGTAGGACGAACCGGCACCGGGCTTGTACTCGCCGCCCTCAAAGTTGCGGTAGGCCTGCTTGTGCTGGTCGGGTCCAGACAGTTCGCCATAGGTCTTGCGAACCCCACCAAACGTCTTGAAGGTTTCCGCCTCTTCGCCCTTGGGCTTCTCGGGTTCTTCGGCAGCGACTTCGTCCAACTGCTTCTTCAGCATCTCCTCAAAGGTCGGCTTGAGTTGGGGCTTCTGCTCGACGTTCTCGTCATATCCCCACCGCTTTACTGATTCGGGGTCGGCGGCTGCCGGAGTGTGGGTTCCCAACCGATTGGGCGAGCCATTGCTAGGAAGTGCAGCCGGGTCCATCGAAGTACCCGATGGCACGGCCGGTTCCGATGAGGCCGGTGCAGGGGACAGCGAGGCGGGGTCTACAGGCGTCCCGGTCTGGGCACCTTCACCCCACTGGCTACCAAAGCGTTCAGCAAAGACCTTCTCCATCGCGTCGATGGCTTGGGTGCGGAACACTTCCTTGTCGGCATTGCCGGGGAGTTCTGGATGGAACGTGTCGAGGTAGTCTGTGGCACCCTTGGCAGTTGTGGCCTCAAACTTCCTGACAGTGTCGGTAGCATCAGCCCGCTGGCCGGGAGTGATGGGCATGACATCGAACCACTCGGGCTTCATATTCCGAACGTACTGCTCGGCCATCTGCCGTGGGTTAGCGAATACCTGATTCGGGATCAGGGCGTTCTTCCCCATCTTGGTCTGGAGAAGTTGCCAAGCATCCATGGCCGTGTCACGGCCGCCACGCTTAGGGGTGTAGATGTTGGAACTGAGGCTGCCCTCAATAAGGTTTCGTCCAGTGCGGTCAAACTGGGCTGCCGGAGTGCTTTCCCCGGCGTCAGCCAGCCCGTCCTTGATGGGGAACGGCTTCTGGGGTGGCGGAACAGAGGCGTCCACGGCAGCCCGAACCTGATTCAGGATGGCCGCTGCTCCTTCGTCTCCGTCTTGGAACTTCTGCATCAGTTCCATGGCGGCCTGCTGCGATCCGGTTTGGGCAGTCAGGAGTTGGCCAAAGAGTTGCTCCCTCTGGGCCATGGACTTTTCATAGTGTTCGCCCATTCCCCAAGCAGCATTGTCGGCCCTAGCCAACTGGTGATCGTCGGCTTCACGGACGATGTTGCCGTTCTCGTTTTGCGTGAATCGGTAGTCAACGCGGAAGTTCTGGCGGTCTCGGACATCGGACTGCCCCGCCCCGGGGTCGTGAATGCCTGCCGCCTTAGGGTCGAGCCCTTTGATTGCCTTGGTGCGTCCAAGCGTTGGGACCTTAGGCTGCTCGCCCGGGGCCTCCTTGAGCATGGCCCCCGTCTGTGTTGGGGTCGTGCCACGGTCGCTCGGGTCCACGACATAGGAGCCTGAGGTGCCATCCTCTTCGGTCCACTGAGTGGGGCCGCTCTCGGTCTTCTTGGGGACGCGAGTGTTCTGGGTTCCGGCAATGGCCTCTGCTTGGGCTGCCGTGGGCTCCTTGCCTTCGACGGCGTCCATGATCTTCTGTGCGTCAGACGAGAAGACCTGATTACCCTTGGCGTCTACGCCCCTAGGGTTACGGGCATCCGGCATGGACTCGATGATCTTCTGCTTCAGCGTCTGCTGCTGGGCATCGGTCAGGTTGTCCCAGATTTGGGAGAGCATGGCCCGGTCTTCGGCGGAACCCATGGCCATCTCTCGCATGATTTCAGGCGAGGGGATAGGGCTCTCAACACCGTGCAAAGTGGAGACTTGCTTTTTGTTCGCCAACATCCGGCGAATGTTGTCCACGTTGGATGGGCCCGATGGAGCCCCGACTCCCTTGCCGTAGACATGGGGGCGAGGTGCTTCCGGGTTAAGGCGAGGCATTCCCATCAGGACTTACCCTTCTTCTTCGGCGTGTCATCGTCGCTGTCGCCAAGGTCGAGCCCCTCGGGGAGATCGTCCTTCTGCACCTTAGGGGGCTTGCTGTCGCCCTTCTCTCGGTGGAGGTCCACGAGGTCGTTGTTCTCGTCGGCGTCCTTGTCCTCGTCTTCGTCATCACCCTTCTCCCGCTTGCCCTTAACCGTGGACATGCGGGCATAGTGACTCAACGCCTTTCGGAGTTGCTTCGGGGTCATGTCTTCAAGGTCGAGACCAACTGGCATATGGGACATTTAACTACCCTGACAAAAGAGATTGGACCATGTTCTGCCAGACACCCTGCCGGTTCTGGGCGTTGTTCATGTATCGCTGCTGACGGTTCTGACGCTGGTTGTGCATCTGCTGCCAAGTCAAACCCTGACGCTGAAGGGCATCAGCCTTGTTGGCTTGCAGTCGGTTCTGGATCATCTGCTGGTACTGGAAGTCCAGATTGCTGTTGAACATCTGGTCATCGGCTTGGATCGAAGAAGCCTCTCGGGCACCCTGAGCAAACCCGGCGGCCTCTTGGTTACCAGCCATCATGGCCTGCTTCGCACTCCGGCTGAACCCAGCCCGGTCAGCGTGTGGCCCTTGTCCGCTGTACATCTCCCGCCCATTGGCCTTCTGCAAGGCAGATGCAAAGGCGTTGTTGGACTGTGCCATGGTCTCTGAGTCGGCAATGCCACGCGGGCGTGTCAGTCCAGACAAGTCCCCTAGCGGCTTCTGTTTGAATGCCGTAGCGGATGCCCGGAGTGCTGAATCTGAGCCGATCATGACAAGAGACCTAGTTGGAAGTTCTTCCAGTTGGCCGACATATCGCTACGCCACATGGCCATCTGGTTGGCGAGGTCGGAGTTACCCATTGCCTGCTGGACTGCCTGCCGATAGCCAGCCACCTGATTGGCACGGTTGGCTTCGTACAGTTGGTCGTTGGCCTGCATCCGCTGCATCATGACCTCGGAGTTCTTCTGCGAGATCGAGCGACCGGCGGCTGCCTTGCTCTGGTATGCCATGCTCTTGGCATAGTCTTGGGCGGCCTGATTGCCGGTGGCCGTGCCCGTCTGTGGCTTGTACTTGCCCGCCTGAGTCAGACCGGCAAGCAGGCTGGACTTGTTGGTGGCAGGGGCCTGATAGTTCAGCATCTTTCCAGACTGCTGCCCAAAGGCCGGAGCCTTGGGTGCTGCCATCGGGCTTTGGGTCATTGGTGCCGCCATGGTTCAGCCTAAAAGGGACCTTCCAATGGGAGAGAAGCCGCCCATCATCCCCATGATTGCCTTCCGCTTATCCTTACGTTCTTGTATCTCGGCCTGAGCCATTCGCTCTTGGGACTGCATCTTGGCCATCTCCATCTGGCTGGCCTGATTAGCCTCTGCCGACCGCTGCTGGAATGCCTGATTGCGGGCTGCTGCGTCCGACCACTGCTTGGCTGCTCCCGACAGGGCCGCGTTCACCCCAGACACTATGTTGTTGTGATGGCCGAAGTGCTGGCCGTGAAGTTGACCGATCATGTTGGGCGTTCCTTGGCTTGGCTGCTGGTAGGCAACTTGGGTTTGCTGGGGTGCGGGTTCTTCCTTTTGGCCGCCGCTTTGGCCGGATGTCATAGGGGGGCCAGTTGGCTTGGCCGGGGCAGGGGGCTTGCCAGACGCTGCCTGCTGGGCAGAGGGCTGCGTCATCCTCTGCCGCATCTGGTTCATCCACTGCGACTGCTGGGCTGCGTAGTTGATCTGGGCTGGTGCTGCCGTATTGGCCACGATTGGTTTCTGCGGCTGCCGGATGGGGGCCGGAGTCCAGCCAGTGGCCCTGATCTGGGCGGTAGTTTCATCCACCCCTTGAGGTGCCCTAGGCCTTGGCCGGGGGGCACCGGGCGGACTAATCCCATGGAAGGCGTCGATGCCGTCCGGGTCGTACCAATCCTGAAAGGTGCTTGCCGCCATTTCCTGCTCCTACCCCCTTTTATGTCTGGGTAGTAGGGCTTTGGGCATCGGCCCACTTGATGGCTTGCAGCACTGCCTGACGGGCGGCGAACTCTATAAAGGGCAGGCGTCTGTTTTCCGCCTCTTCCCTTAGCCACCCGACTATGGTCTCAAGGTTATCCCTACACCACTGGGGACCATTCTCATCCATTACCTTTGCACGGTCGTTGCACTTACAGCCACCCTTGGCCCGTATGAAGAACCACCCAAGTATTGTCTTAAGTTTGGTGCCAGCCCCCTTAATCCTCGGATAGGCATCGTGGGCTGTGTCAATGGTCCACTGGTCCCCGTCAGTGTGAACTACGCAGGGCATGACATCCTTGAGTAAGTAACCCCGCTCTTTGCACCGGGCGATCAGGTGGTCCTTGTGGCAAGTAATCACGGGAGGGGGTTTCTGATGTTGGGTTGTGATGACGGTCGGCAGTTCCCTTTGTCGCAATAGACCAACTCGTTAAGTGATTCGGGGAAGACGATACTGCCGTCTGCGTTCTGGCAAACGTCATCGTCTGGGCCAGTTCCTATGTATGTGGACCCCGGCGGGCAGCAGGTCACAATCCGCTCGCCAGCGACAGAGGTAAAGTCCCCTGCCTGCGACCACGGGCCGCGAGCGTCGAAAGCATCGTCGCACTTGCACCACTCATAGAAGTCCTCTAGGCAGCCGCAGAAGGGCAGGCACCGGCCGTTACAGCACTTGCCTCCGGTGTCGATATTGAGGGTGGTTCCAGAGAGGTCGAAACCGGCCTCGGGTACGGTTGATACGGCAGCCGTTGCTGCGGCAATCGCTTCGTCGTAGGTGGCAAACCAATAGGGCCCCCACTCGATGAAGACGTTCCCTTCCTGATTGGTGATGTAGTAGTAGATTATCGTGCCCTTAGAGCAGTCCAAGTCTGTTTGGCACTTGGGGCAGTTCTTGTCGCACTCCTCTTTGCTTTTGTACTTGGTGTATTCCTGCTCCCATTCTTGCCCGGTTGCCTTGACGCACTCACGGGGGTTTACGCCATCGTCGTAGCAGACGTACTCGTCCGGTGGCTCGTCTACGCAGCACTCGCAGTCCGACTTGTCTTTGTCTGGGTCAAGGACAACGAACTTGCCTCCCTTTACCACGAACTTTCCGCCCCTTTTAAGAAAAGGGTATGGCTTCTTGGCCATGTCAGCACTCGGTGGTGTTCTTGAGTTTCTTCTCTATCTCTCGAATCCTTCTGCCCATTTGGGCGATCCGCCGCCTGAGTTCTTCGCAGCAGTCGGGAGGTGGCTTCTTGTTCTTAAGGCCCCTTATGGCATCCCATAGTGGCTCTAGGTCTTGGGGTTCAACAAACACTGGGACCACGAACCCGCCGCCAATGCCAACAGTGGCGTCTCCACCTCTTCCGCCATCTCCACCCTTTCCTCCTTCACCATCCTTGCCGTTATTGCCTTGGCCGTAGTAGAAGTAGGTCGAGCCGTTCTCATCACCAGAGCCGGGGATGCCGTCCCTGCCAGCCTGATCTGTGGCGTTGTTCCTGCGTTTTTGTTCGGGCGGCCTGAATCGGTTGTAGAAATCCGGGCTTCGGCTGAAGTAGTCATCGAGGCTGCCCGGCCCGCCTCTGCCGCGAGAGGTCTTTCCGAGTCCCATGGCCGTAAGCAGACGCTGTGAAATGTCTAGGGAGATACCCGGCGGCACTCCTGCCTGATTCAGGAGGTTGCCGATCTGCTCGACTGCTCGTGCGCCCTTGCTCACTGCTCGCCCCCGGGGGCTGATACGCCCTGAAAGTCAACGGAGTGAATGACCACATCTCCGGCATCGGTCTGCTGGCCGTAGAGCCTGACTGCGAGATGGGTGTCCGACCCCCACATATCCTCTAAGGTCTTGCCTGCAAACAAGGCTCGGGCAATGCCATGAGACTCAGCCTCTTGGGACTGCTGAATCTTCATGTCAACGTAGGCTATTGGGCTATCTTCTGCGTGGACAAACCCAATGCCCCGGTCTCGGCCCACGACGTTAGAGCGTGGCACCTTACTCCCGTTGTAGAAGACTTCCATTTTCAGCACAGAAGACTCCTCTGTTGGCTTGTAGACCACAGAGACATTGCGGGAGTTCTGCTGCCCGCCACCCTTTGCTCGGTCGGTGACGAACTCGAAGTTGCCAGACCTCCACGAGTACGGAATGGCGGCACCGTCATCCGTCAGGCCAACGCCAAACTGGTAGAGTCCCTTATCGCCAGCGTGAATCAGGACCAAGTCGCCCTTAACGTCCCGTACTTCCGTGGCAGCACTGAACGTGGCGGGATAGGCCTCAAGCCAGAAGGTCTTGGAGTCGGGGTCATAGACGATCTGCCGGGTGGGGTACTTGCCCTCATCGCCCTTGAAGGCAACATGGAACCGGATCACGCCTAGGTTCCTGTCTGACCGGACGAAGAACCACTCTCTCTTGGAGAAGTCGATGGTCTTGATCGTGTCATCTGGGTTGACTCGGAACAGGTCATCCAGCGGGAACGACAGATGCTCCACATTTCCTTGGGGGTCCAAGGAGTAGAGGCCAAGGTCATCGAGCATGTACGCGATGCCTTGGTAAATGTCCCAGCACCGCTGGCTGACGCAGCCCCTATAGGCAATGAGCGAAGTGGTAGCGTCAATGTCGGGGGAGTTGACGAATGAAATCCGGTGGCAGTGCCGGGATTGGGCAACTACTAGGGCCCCTGCATAGGGAATCAGGGCCGTGATGTAGTCGGTGTCCCTGAGGTTCGTCTGGAGGATGAGTTCGTTCACCTCCGGCATGGCCTCGGGCTGGTCGGCCTCCGAGTACATGAGCGTGTTAGGACGCTTTCCAGTTGTGTCTACCCCTAGCCAAGTACGGTCTTGGAATACCACGCCCACAGCGAAATCTGTGGAGGCAACGCCGTAGATGTTGGCATTCAGGCTGCCGTCTGTCTTGACGATGGGCATCCAATCGAACCCCTCCCTGTCTGGATTAGGGAGGTCATAGTCAGACAGTGCGTCAAGTGTGCTGCCAAAGGGCTTCTCGCCACCGATCCGTGCCACGAGGAACAGCGTGGTCGCTTGGTCGGCCGTGGTTCGCCAGAGTTCTACGGCAGTTCCGGGGCCAGACTCATAGGCCCAAGTCATGCTGGCACAGCCGCCCTCGGCGTCCACCTCTGTGACAGGCGACAAGTTTGAATAGAGAGGCCCGCCTTCTTCTTCGGTGACGCTCTCATCCACATACCTGTAGTAGCACTGATATTTGCCCCTGAGAATGGGCCGCATGATGGCTAGGGCATAGGCCTTGCCCACATTCCCGCTTGTGTCAACGAGCGTGGGTGCCCAGAGGTAGGTCTTTGACGGGTTTTCGAGGATCAGTTTGGTGACCTTGCCCTCAAAACTAATCTCCGTGTTGATGAGATCGCCATCGTCAGTGACGAACTGGGGCGGGGTCAGGTAGCCGGAACCGCCGTCCTTCACGGTCGGCTTGAGTTTCCGACGCTTGTACGGATTGGACTCGATCACCGTCAGCCGGTCGGGGCAGCCGGGAGTGTTGAACGTGTACCCGGTGGCCTCTAAGTTGCAGGGTGCCGCTGTTCCGCAGAGTGGACCGAAGGTAGCCCCGCCGGGCCCGCTGCTGCTGGCCCATGCACCAGCCATGGGAATCGAGACCGTGATCTCATCGCTGCCGTCGTAGTCTTTGCCAAAGTCATAGACCTGAATAGTGCATTGGTCTGCCAAACCAAGCAGTTCAGAGCCGTCCGAACTGGGATCGAAGCAATAGATTTCATCCCAAGATGCCCCGCTAAGTGCCTCTTCGGGGAGAAAAAGGATTGCCTTGGCACCTGAGCCCTTGCCGCTCTTGGACTTGGCGTCAAGGATGAAGCCATTTCCTTCTCTCTTGAGTCTGGACAAGCACGGCCAGAACAGGTAAGGGAACTTAGTGATCTTCCAGTAGACAACCCCCGTCTCTGGGTCGCCTTGGGCATATCCGGCTTCGAGTTCAAGTTTGGCCTGAGCCCCAGAGCCGGTGATAGTCTGGCCATCGGGTGCAGCAAACCCAATATAGGGCGTGTTCGTGTACCCAGAGCCGCCGTCAGTGATGTCGATCTCGCTGACTTGGCTAGAGGCGATTCGGGAGATGGCCTTTGCCTGCCTACCGCCCGGGCCGGGGGCCCCAATCTTGACCAGAGGTGCTGCGTGGTAGCCATTGCCCGGGTCAAGGATGTCGATGCGGGCGACGTATGACGCCAACTGGAGGGACTTGGTGATGGTCGGCTTGGTGTCTGGGGCGTCTAGGCCAACAGGCCTGTACTTCCCGGTGACTCCACGGACCATCCCCCTTTTGCCATAGCCCTGATAGATGTAGACCTCGCCACGCCTACCCTGAGAGAAGGCCACTGGGCGGTCAGCAGAGAACTCGGTCGCTGTGTATTTGGCCGAGGTTTCCCCGCCAATCCCTGAGTATTCAGCGAGTTCGGCACTCTCGGTAAACCCAATGACCTTGTCGGTCTGGCCCGAGCCGACTGAGTATCCCCACAGCGTCGTTGCCCTTTTGTCTCCGCTGGCAATGACCTTAGAGCCGCCACGGACGGTGAGTTGCCCCGGGATCAGGGACATACAGTTCACCTGACGGACGGCTGCTCCGGCGGGCAGTGCATACGGGCTGGCAGTTGGAACCCAGCCTAGCCACTTATTGAGACGCATCGCCGCAGGCTCCGAAGACGGTGCCAGCAGACCCTCCATCCCAGAGGTCGCTGCTGCTGTTCACAGCATCCCCTCCCGACAGGTCGGGCTTCAATGGGCATTGGCCGGTCTCACCACCCGAGCCGCCACCACCAGTGCCACCGTCTTCGCCCGGTCGCAAGTACCAGAATGAGTAATAGAAGCCTCGCCGGTCTTGCCTGCCCGACAGGGGTGCAACCGCATCAGACTCGTAAGCCATGCGAAGGTCCCTGCCGTAAATCCCCATGGCACCTTCAATGTTCTTGCCGGTAAGGCGTGAAAGCCAAGCCTCCGAGCCTGACAGAAGGGCGGTATACATCCCGGGAGAGATGTCCAAGTAGTCGGTGACTACATACCGGGTTTCCGTGTAGTTGACCCCGGTCGCCGGAGACCAAGCGAATGCCTTGCCAGTGCCAGAGATGCTAGTAATCAGGCCCTCGTCCCTGTAAGGAACAATGCCAGCCATGGACTCTGGGCACTTGTCTGGGTTGCCAGAGACCCGCAGCACACACCCCAGCATCTGGTTGTTGAACTGGGTGTCAGTTCCGGTGACTTCGGTGCCCGTCCAGTTGACCTTGCCAACCCGGCTGGTCGGTTCCCACCCCGTGAACCTCAAGTCTTTTGGCCTGCGACGGTAGGTCAGCATCAGGCTTTGGCGATACCGATAGCCGTTGAGAATCTTCAGGTCATAGCGGTCGGGGCTGAACTTGGATGGGATGACCGTCCAGATCAGTCGAACCAACTGGCGAAATGGCGAGTTAGTGATCCGGTGCCACTCGGTCGGGTCAACGTAGTCCGCAAGAAGGTGGGGCTCTTTGAGGGCCACAGAGTCCACTGACTGCACACCCCAAGGCAGAGTGTGGGTTGTGATGTCATTGTCGGCTGCCAGTTCCAGCAACTCGGACGCCTGATACCAACGCCAATCCCTAGCCGTCACCAAGTCCCTGTAGGCATGAAAGAGAGACTGACGCAGAACCCTATGCTCTGAGTCTTGGGCACCTCCCCCAGTGGAGGACATCAGGTACTCGATGGCGTCATAGGCTGTGTACATGGGTCACTCGCAATACTTGATGCCAACGCAGGCATGGTTGGACTGCTTCCATGTCGCAGCGGTATCTCGTCGGAGTTGGATTCTCTGTGCTGCCATAAGTCACATCGGGCCATCTATAAACTCGATCAACATGAGGTCATCCTCCTCGGCATCCCACTCATCCTCTGCGGATACAAACGAGGGGAGCATTGGAGCAATCCATGGGGGAAGTCCTAGAATCTGGTCTGGTGTTACTTGTGCTGTACGCCAGCAATCTTGTCCTTCGCAAACTGGATCACCTCTGGCGTCCAGTGCTGGGCAGCCATGTCCTTGACTGCTTGCGGGGCGTTATCGGGCAGCGGGCGAGCGGGATGGTAGTTGCAGGCCCACAGGGTGCCGCCACGATCCTCGATCACGCCGATGGTCATGTTCTTCTGGAGGGTGACTCTCATCCGATCCTCGCGTCATCTGTGATGTAGGTGAGTGTGAACATCATCCGCGTGCCGTAGCCGTCCCTCATGTTGATAATGATTTGATCTGGAAACTCCTGCCCATTAACCACAACCCACCCTACAACGCCTGCAAAAGTGCCGATCACCGGCGCGGCCCACTGTCCGGTGGTGCCGCTTGTCGGAGAGAAAAACTCCGCTACCGAAAACGGAAGGCCGCCCAACGCTCCGTCCTGATCGCCTAAAACTCTGTTGAGTTGATAACCAACCGTGACGGTCACCACATCACCGACGCGCGTCCAGTAGCCCTCTGGGTACTCAAGTTCGTTATCGAGACTGGTCGAGATTGGTATCCACTCGCCGCTGAACTGAACATCGCCCTTCGGCTGTGGCTCCCGATACATGAGCAGCCCATCGCTGCCCGTAGTGAGAGCGTTGCCAGCGTCAGCACTGGGCATAGACGGGCCGGGCGGCCCCTTGAGGGACTGCCACCCGGCACCGTCATATATCTTCGCGTCTTTCACGAATCAGTCCTTTCAGGTCTCAATCCAGAAGTCACCAATGGCTGCCGTAGCGGGCTGCGTCGGGCCCTTGGTCACATTCACAGACCGGCCATCGGCACCGTCCGCTCCGTCCGCACCAGTGTCGCCCTTATCGCCCTTCTCGCCCGGTGCGGCAGCGGCACCGTCTTCGCCCTTTTCGCCCTTAGCAGCCAGCAGTTTCAGGTCATTAACCGGGTCGGTGATGATGCCGCGAACCGTCTGGTTCACGACGATGAAGGTCTGGCCGAACAGAGTCACAACGTCGTTGTTTTCGTATGACTCGTTCATGTCGAACTCACCCCGGAAGGTAAGTCCGACCCCATCCGCACCCGCCACGCCGTCAGTGCCCTTCGTAGCAAGGGTTGCCCACGCCGTCGTGTCGGTGGTCTCTTCGTCGCCATCACCCGTGACGAAGATGTACGTCGTGCCGTTGAAGGTCACTACGTCATTGGGGACATAGACCGAGCCAGCGTCCCACTCGCCCTGAAAGGTGAAGCCGACGCCATCAGCACCAGCCTGACCGTCTTGGCCAGCAGCCCCATCAGCACCATTGGCACCGTCCTTGCCAGCAGGGCCACGGATGCCACCGACGTTGTTCCACTCCGCGCCCGTCCAGACGAGGCCGTCGCCGGGGTTGGTGCCAGCCGGGAAGCCAGCCGGAACCGGATCGGCCACGATCCACATATCACCTACGTCAGGGGTGGCGGCTGGTGGGTAGACAAGGGCAGTGCCCTTGATGTCTACGCCCGAGCCGTCCTTGCCGTCCACGCCGTCCTTACCAGCGGGACCAACGATGGAGACCCATGCACTACCGTCGAAAATGGATACGTCTTTGGCCATTGCTCTTTCCTTTTAGGTGTTGTTAATCCACACGGTTCCCGGCTTCGCACTTGCTGGCTGGGTGTTCTGCACTAGCACTTCCACTGACTCACCGTCATCGCCCTTGTCACCTTTGTCGCCCTTAGGCCCGGGTGTGCCGCCTCCACCAACTCCAGTGATGGGGAGCCACTTACCCGTGACGGTGTCGAAGTAATAGAGTTGAGCCATGTCAGTAGGCTGCCTTGAATCGGATGCCAGAGAAGTTGGCCTCGCTCGACCGCGCCCCGGGACTACAGGAGATGTCTCGGTTTTTGTTGCTCACTGAGCAGAATCCGTAGGTCACCGCAGAGCCGACGAGCCGCATTGCCAGCGGGTAACTCGCCTCCGTTTCGGCAAAAGGGAACTGCGGAGGAAGCCGCAGGGGAACCCACGCACCGCTGCCCGCATTAAACGCCAGAGTCCCCTTGAGTTCGATGAACCCGCCGATCATCCTCGCTTGAATCTCGGTGGAGACAGACTCCTTTGACCCATCCATGCGAACCATCCATGTCCAGTCGATGTCTGGCGGCGGCATCTTCGTGCCACCGACGAGCATCAACTTCACCTCATCGAGGACGGACTTCTTGAACTCAACAAGGGCAGGGTCATTGATCGACGGTGAGCCAATCGGGCTGATCGCAGTCAGTTTGTCATCGACCTGCTTGCGCGAGTACAGCATCAACGCCATCTGGTTGTCGAAGTCGGCCTTGGAGAAGGCTTGTTCGATCCGCATAAAGCGGTCATCGGCCTGCTTTTGCGTGTATACGTCAGACCGGTAGGCGAACTGGTCGATGTCCACAAGGGTCAGGAACTTGGAATCACACTCGGCCTTGGTGTATACGTCTGTCTTAAGGGGGTAGCGGAAGTCCGCTTCGACTCTCGTGTAGATCGAATCGAAGATTGTCTGGACTTGGTTACGGAGAAGGTCGAGGGCTTCAAGCCTGCCGTACCGGGTGTCGGCGGTTGCGAGCGTGACGTATGGGGCGAGGTCAATGACCGGAGCCGCCTTGATTTCCAAGGACTCAATCCGTGGCAGTAGGGCGTTCAGAGAGTCGAGGTCGGACTTATAGACAAGCAACTCGTTCTCAAGCCCAATGTTCAGGACAAGACGATTCCCATAACCTTCAGCCGTGTCGATGTACCCGAGAGCGACAGGTGGCAGCAACGTGTCGCCAAAACCGTAAGCCTGCGACACGACGGTCTTGGTGATGAGGGACTGCTCCTTGTCCTGCTTGACGGCGTAACGGTCATCTGACTCGACGCGGGTGTAGACGGAGTCGAACACCGCCTGCAACTGCGTGGTGATGAGCGTCGTGGTCGAGAGCGGGGCGAACTTGCCGTCTACTTCCACCTTCGTGTAGGTGACGGCTTGGTCGGCCTTGAGGTCGATCTTCTCCTGCAACTGCCGTGCAGTCTCGGTGACGGCGAACAGGACTTGGTTCTGCACGGCATCGAGGTCAAGGGCACCCTCATCACGGCACACCTTGATCGCGGCGTCAGTCTCTGGCTTGGTGTAGTACCCAGACAGGTCGGTCGCCGGGATGGCCGCGATGGCGGCATCGACGTACTCGGTCTTGGCGTAGTCCTCAAGGCCAGACGGTGACCCGACTACCTCTTCCCACTTCCCGTTGCTATAGACGTTTAGAGTCTTCATGTTCAGTAGGCGTAGGCCATGGCTCCCGTGAATGTGACTCCGGTGATCTTGCCGTCTGCAACGACCCCGATGGCCCCGTCCGCGTTGAATCGGATGAACACGCGGCGGTAGGACACGCCCTGCTCAATGCCGAAACCGACCACAACCTGATCCTGCGGCGGCTTCGGGAAGTTGGCCGGGAGACGCTGGACCGTCGAGAAGGTGCCGAGGCTGGCAGTGGTGTAGGTGAGATCGCCTCGCAGTTGGATCAGGCCATTCAGGACACGGGCCTCGATCAGGCCAGAGCCCGCGACCCTCGTGCATGGCGTCCAGTCAATGTCTGCCGGTAAGGTCTTGCCTCCCGCCATCATGCTCCGAACCTCGGCCATCACGCTTGCCTTGAAGTCAGCAAGGGTGGGGTCCGAAAGGGTGAGTGTGGAGAGTTGGCGAGTCGTGAGATTGACGGCTGCCGGTGACAACCACAGGTCGCCGTCCGTGAGGCTGCCATCGGGAGCAGTGCCGCCCTCAAAGACGGCTGGCCGCCCACTACCCACGAACTTCTGGTCCACCTCTGTCCGGGTGTAGTAGTTGGCCTCAAGGTAGGCAATGTCGGCGTTGGCATCGAGGTCCGTCGAGCCGTACTGCTCTTTGCGTGGTTCAGTCTCGCTCATTCGGTCACCTCTTCTTCGCTGTCATCTCGGACGGTGGTCGTGGTGAACGTCGGGAAGGCCATGCCATCAAGATGGATAACAAGCGGAGCCCTAAGCAGCGGGATGGCAACAAGCGGGTTTTGGGCACTGCCGCCATCAACTCGCATATGGCATATGCCGGGTCCGGTTGAAGAGGTAGTGGTCGCCGTGCCGTAGACCGTGACGTTCCCAAAAAGGTCTGGGAAGCCGTTGCTGACCGGGAATGACCCCACTTCTGCGGCTGTGTCGATGGCGAACACAGTCGCATCCTTCTTTTGAATGCTGCCCCGCAACTCAACGGTCTGGCCGTCATAGAGGATTCTGTATTGGGGAGTCTTCCCGGCCGACGTAAGGGCGGTGGGGAGGTTGAGGGGCTGCCACTGAGGTTTCAGGTCAGTGTCGTAGACAATCGTGCTGTTTGTGTTTAACCCGCCTACGGAGGTGTTCACAACAAGGCGGCCATTGGTAGCCTGAGTGAGTTTGAGAGTGCGTGTTACCTGTACCTGTTGCACCCCGTTGAGGCCCGTCGTTGTTGACCCAGAGAACAGAGTGAAAGAGTTGGCACTGATGTCCTGAAAGTCAAACAGGTCGGCCTTTGCGCTGAGCAGGCTGTCAATCTCTGTCTTGGAGTAGAGATCACCCGTCAGCAGGACTTGCCTTGAAGCACTCCCGGTAACGTCATAAACAAGCCGATTGCCCGTTGCGCTCATCGACAAGAAGGCGTCGATGGTGGAACTGACCTTCCACTTCACCCGCCTTAGGGTTATGTCTTGGGTTGTGCTTGTGAGGTCTGCCTTGAGTGCCAGTTCCGTGGTTGCGTCAACGCCTGCAACAAGGGCATCAACCTGCGTCTTGGTGTAGTAGTTGGTCAGGTCTACGCTTCCGCCACCGACCGTGATGCTTGAGATCAAGGCATCGACTTCGAGGTCCGTGTACACGCCCACAATCCCCTTTGGTGCGGAGATTGACGAAGTGAAGGTGTTTACGGGTGTCGGCCTAACGGGAGCGGGCATGGGTTATACCTCGATGAGTGGCAGCAGATATTTGGTTCCGTTCACCACAACAGGGACTCCCCCGACCATGTAGGGTTGGGTGATGAACATTCCAGTTGGGTCTTCGCCAATGAACGTCCCGTCCAACTGCTGCGCTGTCACGGCGTCTTCAAAGACGAACAGCGGCGAAGCAGTGATGGAGGGCGGGGCGGGGATTAACGGCAGGAGGTACTTCTTGCCGTTGACGAGTACGGGAACACCACCAACCATCAAGGGCTGGTGAATCTCCAAGCCGTCTGCGGACAGGCCGATGGGAAGTCCGTTCGGCTGCTGGGTAATCGCAGTGCTTGAGTAGTTCGGGGGATTGGTGTTGCTGAACGGGAGGTTCGGGTCTGGCGGGGCAGCCCCAGTTGGGTCAATCCAGATCGCACCACCACCAGCGGGAGCGGGCGGCTCGTTGTCAGACACCACTACGGGTTCAGAGAAGTACCAGCCCGTCGCAGGGTCTTGGTCGGCCCGGAGATAGCCATCGCCTGTGGGGGCGGGAAGTTCATAGCCATCCAGAACGCCGCCATCCCGGCTTAGTTCCTGACCGCCGTAGAACAGCCTATTGGTGTAGAGGCCGCCGGTAAAAATCCAGCCGTTGCTGCTGGGGCTGAGTTCTTCCTGATACCCGCGAGCCAGTGAAGAGATGTTGCTGAAAGCAACGGCGTCATCCTTGAAGGCCGCCTTCTGGGCCATCTCGTCTGCCCACTGCTGGAGAGGCAGGTTCGGTGACGAGGTGAGTCCGACCGTGCTGCCGATTGCGACCGTGTCAATGGTGGCACTGCCAGCGGTTCCGCCAGAGGCAGCCACCACCCACTGAATGCCATCCCAAATGCTTAAGACGGTTCCATCAGGGGTAGGCTTGAGCCACATATCCCCGACGTTCTTTGCCGTAGGGGTCGTGGTTCCGCTGAACACAGACACCGCAGTGCCGTCAGCACCGGCTGGACCTTCTGGTCCTTGGATAGGTCCAGTGGCTACCCACTTGGTTCCGGTCCACGAAAAGCCATCGCCGGGAGATGAGCCAGCGGGAGCAGTGGGCGGAATGGGGTCATCGAGAATCCAGAGATCACCGACCTCTGGGGTTCCCGGGGGCGGCCAAACATCGGCCACGCCCTTGATCTGAATGCCTTTGCCGGGAGGGCCAGCAGGGCCGGGAGCCCCGGGCGTACCAGCCGGTCCACGGGACATGAGATAGGGCAGTTCCGTCCAGCGAGTGCTGCCGGTGCCGATCTTCAGTTTGCCAGTGGGGTAGCCAACTTCGTACCCGAACTCACCCGACTCCAGAACGGGATCGTTCTTGAGCCAGTTGTCGGGGGTGTCCTGCCGGAGTTTGATCCGCTGATTCAACTTCTCGTATGAATCAGCGTTATTCCGCAGGCCTTCTCGGTGGCTAGGTGGTACAAGCGACATAAGGGCCCTTTGCCCTCTTTATGTCTTGGGTCGCTTCCACTGAGGCACATGCTTTTCCTTCACCTTGGAAATGGCGTCCTTCATGGACAGTGAAGGGTTTTTGGCGATTTCCTTCTTGGCCAACTCCTTGGCAATCTTGGGATTCAGGTCAACCGTAACG